>JAESGV010000062.1_pt1 | contig 255310 bp, 233 predicted proteins | sample 9269781 | NCBI WGS metagenome assembly JAESGV01 (sample SAMN15741586, study PRJNA653496) | algae metagenome | isolation source: Tildeniella torsiva UHER 1998/13D and co-occurring heterotrophs from... | place: Slovakia: Slovak Paradise National Park, Hrabusice, Kosice Region | collected 2000-01-01
GCGCTTGCGCCCTCACCGAAGCCATTCAACTCATCGGCAAACGGATGGAACTTGAAGCAGCCTAATGGGCACCGCTCGAACAGCCATGAGACGAACTGCGCCCGTCATCACAGTTTGCAACAGAGCCAGCGAGAGGGCGTGTTCGGCAAGTTCGAATACCGTCACGGCGGCCTGGAGGCGCGCCTCACGGCGGCGGACTTCACCCATACCAACGATGAGGACCGCCAGAGCAACATCCTGATCGCGAACGGCAATCCGGTATCGGCCGGCATTTCCGCCACGGGGGGAAGCGTGACTTCCGCCAACGCCCAAGTCGATCTGGTCCAATATGACCAGGCGCGCGGCATCCGATATGTCGATTTCCGGGTGCGCTGGGCGCCCGGCGCGCGTCAGTTCGTCGACTTCGGCTTGAACGACGCCGTGGCCACCTACCGCCAGGACGCGCGTCTGGCGACTTATCGCATCGCCAATACGACGAACCTCGCCTTCACCTATGACATCGAGCGGGGCGCGTTTCCTTATTTCGACGTGGCCAACCCGGCCTTCGCCTTCGATCCCGCCAACTACCGGCAGTTTGAATACGGCACGACGCTGGACGACGCCCGCGAACAGGCCAAAACCGCGCATCTCGACTGGGGGTTCAACGTCGATCGAAGCGACCGCGGCCTGGGTCTGCAGATAGGCGCCTATGCGCGTCGCCTTGAGCGCAGCTACGATAGGGGCGTTGACAACTACCGGCCGCTGAGCTCCAGCGACTATCGCCTGTCCGCAGTAGGCCGGTTGTCCGACTACTCGCCCTTCAATGCGCGGGGGACACGAATTCTGATCGTTGATCCAGGCTTGGCCCGGGCGTTCTTCGAAGCCAACCGAGCGGGTTTCGCGGCGACCCCGACGAATGCGGCCGGCAGCATCTCCGCCGACTATGACATCGACGAGGATATTGACGCGGGCTACGCCATGGCGCGGTTCGGCGCCGATCGCCTCACCGTCTCAGGCGGCCTGCGCTACGAGCACACGAAACTCCGGTCCGGTTCCGCCGCCCTGACCGCCGGCGCCTACCTTTATGGCGTTCAGGAGACAGACTATGACGACTGGCTTCCGTCATTCCAGGCCAACTACGATCTGACCGAAAACCTGAAAGTCCGCGCCGCCTGGAGCCGGACCATTGGGCGGGCCAACTATGACGACCTCGCTGCGCGCGAAGTGCGGACGGTCAACACCGAGGGCGACTACACCATTCAGGGCGGCAATCCCTTTCTCAAACCGCGCCGGTCGAATAACGCGGATCTGAGCCTGGAATATTACGCGGGCCGTGACACCATGGCCTCGGTCGGCGTTTTCGAGAAGGATGTTTCGGACGAGATCATCGTCCTGCGGTCCACGGCAGACGAAATCATCGACGGCTCGCTGGAATCCGTCACTCGCGTACGTCCCGTCAACGCTGGCGACTTCAAGGTCCAGGGGATCGAGTTCAACCTGGTGGTTTCGCGCATGGACTTCCTGCCGACCCCGTTCCAAGGGTTAGGGGTGTCCGCCAATCTGACGTTGTTGGACGGGACGCCGCCCAGTGTCGCCATGAGCGACTTCACGCAACGTCGCCTGCCGGGGCTGTTCGAGAGCGCTGACCGGGTCGTCAACCTCAAGGTCTTCTACATCTCAGGCCCCTTCACGGTGCAGGGCGCCTGGAATCATGTCGGCGACATGCTCTATTCGGTGTCCAGCAGCGACCCGCTGCAGGACCGGATCGTTGAAGCCAATGACAGGTTCGACGCCCAGGCCCGGTATCGCCTGAGCCGGAACCTCACGCTCGTCGCCCAGGCCAAGAACCTGACCAACGAACGCCGCCGCAGAATGTTCGGCCCCGACTTCGGCCTCTTGCGCGAGGAGCTCGACAACGGCCGCGCCTTCTATGCCGGCGCATTGTTCAGGTACTAGTTCAGCTCAGCCAGAAATTCGAAAATGGCCGCCTTGGCCTCCGGCTCGTCCAGCATGGGGGCGTGGCCGATCTGGGGAACCTCGACATAGGCCATGTCCGGCGCCGCCTTACGCATGCGCGCGGCGATGTCGGCGCTGAGCAGGTCCGAGACGCCGCCGCGCACCAGCAGGGTCGGCCGGTTGCGGGCCAGCCGCCGGAACATGGGCCACAGATTGGGAACCAGGGCCTTGGCGCCCGCCGCCCGGATGGGCACGGAGATGTCGGGATCATAGTCCAGGCCGATCTCGCCGTCCGGCCCCTGGCGGAAGATGCGTCGCGCGAAGGCGTCCCAGTCCGCATCCGAATAGTGGGGGAAGGCGACGGCGTTGATCCGCTTCGCATAGGCCGTCGCGTCCGCCCAGCTGTCGATCTCGACCGGCTGTCCGCTGTAGGCGGCGATGCGCGCCAGGCCCTCGGGCGCCACTTCCGGGCCAATGTCGTTCAATATGGCGGCGACCACCGCCTTGGGCCGCAGGGCGGTCAGGGCCATGGTGATCAGCCCGCCCATGGAGGTGCCCATGAAGACCGCTCGGCCCACGGCCGCCTGGTCCATCAGCGCCAGCACGTCGGCCGCATAGACGTCCGGTCGATAGGTCATCGGATCGGGCGCGCGGTCCGACAGTCCGCGTCCGCGCACATCGACCGCCAGGACCCGCCGCCCGCTCTGGGCCAGAAGCGGGGCTATCGCTTCGAAGTCGGCGCTGTTTCGCGTCAGCCCGTGGATGGCGATGACCGGCGGCCGCGCCGGGCCGGGGCCGGGCGCATAGTCGCGGGCGAAAAGATCCAGGCCGTCCGGCGATTTCCAGCGACGTTCGACATAGGCGGCGGCCATAGTCACGGGCGGTCTCCTTGAACCGAGAAGCCGCCACAGTAATTCACCGCGCGACGAATTGCGATGGCGTCAGCCGCCGAGCAACTCCTTCACAAAGACGTCCAGCTCGCCGCCCTCGAACAGAAAACCCGAGACCCCGGCGGCTCGGGCCGCCGCCATGTCGGTCTGCTGGTCGCCGATCATGAAGGACCGCGCCGGATCGATCTGGTGATCCGCGATCGCCCTCAGCAGCATGCCGGGGTTGGGCTTTCGGTCAGGGTGATCCGGATGGCGATAGCGTTCGTCCTGGGCGTCGGCATGGAAGGGACAGGCGTAGACGGCGTGGATCACCGCCCCGTCCTGGGCCAGCCGTCTGGTCAGCAGACCGTTGAACGCATGCATCTGATCTTCGCTGAACAGACCGCGCGCGACGCCCGACTGGTTGGTGACGATCACCGCCAGATAGCCCAGTCGATTCAGCCGGCGCACCGCGGCCGAGGCGCCGGGAATCAGTCTCAGATGTTCAGGCAGATGCGGATAGCCCGAATCCTCGATCAGAACCCCGTCGCGATCCAGAAAAACCGCGGGAACACCAGTCATGCGTCTTGTCTCGAACGTAGCCGTATCGACGCCGCAAGGCGCGGCGCAAAGGGACGGTTAGAAAAGGAACCTAGCTTAGGATGAGGACAAGCCGGCGCCAAGAGCGGTCGAACACCGCCCTAGAGCATGATCGTTTCAGGCGGAGCCGCGAGGCGGTTCCTCCTCAACGGATCAGGCTCTAACGTTGCAAAGGGCAACGCGAAGTGACGCAGCCCCGTTTGGCCCCTGGGACTGATCTTGCTAGGAGGGCGGCCATCCTCGCGGCCGATCCGTCGGTCCGCCGCCCCCGAATCACCGTGGAGAGCGCCCGCATGATCCCCTTCATTGACCTCCAGGCCCAGCGCCTGCGCCTCTCCGGCAAGATCGAGGCCGCCGTCCAGGAGGCCGTCGTCGGCGGCGCCTGGGTCATGGGGCCCCAGGTCCGTCAGTTCGAGGCCGACCTGGCCGCCTTCGGCCAGGCCAAGCATGCGCTCGGCTGCGCCAACGGCACCGACGCCCTGATCCTGCCGCTGATCGCCTGGGGCATCCGCACCGGCGACGCTGTCTTCTGCCCCAGCTTCACCTTCACCGCCACGGCCGAGGTCGTGCCCTGGCTGGGCGCCTCGCCGGTCTTCGTCGACGTCGACGCCCGCACCTACAATATGGACCCGGCCAAGCTCGAGGCCGCCATCGAGGCGGTCGAGGCGGAGGGGCGCCTGACGCCCAAGGTGGTCATCGCCGTCGATCTGTTCGGCCAGCCGGCCGACTATCCCGCCATCCGGGCCATCTGCGACCGCCACGGTCTGAAGCTGATTTCGGACTCGGCCCAAGGCTTCGGCTGCACCCTGAACGGCGCCCATCCCCTGAACTGGGCCGACGTCATCACGACCAGCTTCTTCCCGGCCAAGCCGCTGGGTTGTTACGGCGACGGCGGAGCCGTGCTGACCAACGACGACGACCTGGCCCAGGAGATGGACTCCCTGCGCGTCCACGGGAAGGTCGTGGCCAAGGACCTGGAGGCCGGGGCGGCCGCCTTCGCCCATGACCCTAAATATCTGGCCATGCGCATCGGCATGAACAGCCGGCTGGACACCATCCAGGCCGCCGTCCTGATCGAGAAGCTGAAGGTGTTCGGTCAGGAGATCGAATGGCGCAACCGGATCGCCGCCCGCTACAATGAACGTCTGGCCCCCCATGTCTCGGCCGTGCCCCATGTCATCGACGGCGGCGTGTCCGTCTGGGCCCAGTACACGATCGAGCATGCGGACCGCGACGGCCTGGCCGCCCATCTGAAGGAACAGGGCGTGCCCACCGCCGTCTACTATCCGGTGCCCATGCACCTGCAGCCGGCCTACCAGCGGTTCCCCCAGGGCGCCGGCGGCCTGCCGGTCACCGAGCGGCTGAAGGATGCAGTCCTCAGCCTGCCCATGCACTCGGACCTGGATGAGGCGACCCAGGACCGGATCATCGCCGCCGTCGCCGGCTACAAGGGCTGAACCATGCCGAACACCCCCGTCCTCAAGTTCGGCGTCGCCGGCGTCGGCGTCATGGGCCGCAACCATGCCCGCGTCGCGGCCGAGATGCGCGAGTTCGACCTGACCACGGTCTTCGATCCCGATGCGGTCGTCGCCGAGGGCGTTGCGGCCGCCTATGAGGCGACCCCGGTCACGACGGCCCAGGCCTTCGTCGACGCCGGCCTGGACGCCGCCGTCGTCGCGACGCCCAACCGCTTCCACGCCGAAGTCGGGGTGGCCCTGTTGGAAAAGGGCGTCCACGTCCTGGTCGAAAAGCCCATCGCCGCCACCGTGGCCGACGCCCAGCGGATGATCGACGCCGCCAAGGCCAATGACCGCGTCCTGATGGTCGGCCAGGTCGAGCGGTTCAATCCGGCCGTCGAGACGGTCAAGCGAGCCGTCGCCGACGACGAGATCATCTCCATCCAGATCACCCGCGTCGGCCCCTTCCCGCCCCGCATGGGCGAGGTCGGGGTGGTCATCGACCTGGCGGTTCACGACATCGACATCATCCGCCACCTGACCGGGTCCGAGATCGTCGAGGTCCAGCCTCAGCTGGCCCGCACCCGCGCCGAGCGCGAGGACACGGCCCTGCTGCAGTTCCGGCTGGACAACGGCGTCATCGCCCACATCACCACCAACTGGGTCACCCCCTACAAGACCCGCACCCTGCAAGTGGCCACCAAGACCAAGTTCATCGTCGCCGACCTGATCACCCGCCAGGTGACCGAATATTTCGGCCAGCAGCCCGACGGCTCCTATTCGACGAAAATGCTGAACAGCTGGCCCGCCGAACCGCTGAAGAAGGAGCTTGAGGCCTTCGCCCGCGCCATCCACGCCGGCGAGACCCCGGCGGTTACGGGCGAAGACGGCCTGCGCAATCTCGAGGTCGCGCTGCGCTGCCTGGGTGAACACTGATCGGGACGAGGCCTAAAGTCGCCGCAATGGAGAGGAAGGAAAGAGGCATGCGCACGCCCCTCGCCGCCCTGTCCATCGCCCTGTTGACCGTGTCGACCGCCGCCCCGGCCCAGGCCGACACCCGCTACTTCTCCTACAACGCCACAGATCGGATCACCCAGGCCCTCACCAAGGGGATCACCCTTCAGGTGCGGCGCGGCCTGTTCGGCGCCGTCGCCATAGAGCGGCTGTTCTCGACCACCGCCCGTGGCTCGGCCGACCTGGCGCGCGGCGGCCCCGATGCAGCCCGGCGGATCCTGCCGGAGGACGCCCGAGGCGCGGACCTCTATGAAGTGCAGCAGGTCGGCGACGGGCGCGGTCTGGCCCGCGCCCTGTGTCCGGGGGCCGACCAGGTCTGGCTGGCGGCAAGCCGCATCCGCGCGCCACGCCCCCTGACCTTGAACGCAGTCGGTCGCTGGGCCGACGGGACCCACCGTCATTGCGTGACCCTGACCTATGAATGGCGTGGAGAGTGGCAGACGGCGCCGGCCTCCCCCTTCGCCGACGCCCCCGGCGCCTGATTGGGCGAACCCGCCTTCCAACCGCACCGCTTGATCGCCTAGTCTGGCGATCGACCGAACCTTCGGAGATGACGGCGATGCGATGGGCCCTGCCCCTGGCGGTTTTGATCGGCCTTGTCGCCGCCCTTCTGACTTGGACCCGCCTCGGTCCGGCCGCGCCGCCGGCGACCGAGGCCCCGATCGTGATCTATTTGCTGGACAACGGCTTTCATTCCGATCTGGCCCTGCCCCGCGCCGCGCTTGAACGGCGAGGCGGCGCCCTGGGACGGGCGGTTGAGACCCTGGCGCCGGGTGACTGGATTCTGGTCGGCTGGGGCGACGCCCGATTCTATGTCGATCAGAGCCCGATTCCGGATCGGCTGCCCGACGGCGCGCGCGCCTTCTTCCGGCCCGGCAATCCGTCCGTCGTCATGCTGGATCCCGAATCAGGCGACCCGCGCGCGCGACACGCCCCCGATCGGCGGGCCGCCCTTCATCTGACGCCCGTCGCCTTCGACCGGATGGCGGATCGGATCGAGGCGTCGCTGGACCTGTCGAGCGGCGCGCCCCGCGTCGCCGCCGCCCGCCCCGGCGACCACGCCCGCTTCTTCGCCAGTCGTGAGACCTTTTCCATCCTGCACCTTTGCAACCACTGGACGGCCGGCGTCCTGAACGCCGGCGGCGTGACGATCCGCCCCGCGCGGTCGATCTTTTCCAGCGAGGTGATGCGGTCCGTCCGGGCCGCAGAACTGGACACGGCGGTCCCACACGCCTAGACCGCCCGCCTTTCGCTTATCCGGCCGGGTCCGAACCCCGGCGGGCGATGAAGAAGGAGCGGCCGATGGCCCGTAAGCAACACACCCGAAATTCATCCGGCCTTGCCGGTCCCAGCCAGCGCCAGCTGCGCGCCGGCGAACTGATCCGCCACGCCCTGGTCGACATCCTGCGCGAGGAGGACATCCACGACGAGGCCCTGGCCGGGGTCTCGGTCACCGTGACCGAGGTCCGCCTGTCGCCGGACCTGAAGCACGCCACCTGTTTCGTCGAACCCCTGGGCGCCGGTGTCGAGACCGCTCCGGTCGCCGGCCATGAGAGCGAGATCATCAAGGCGCTGAACCTCCACGCCAAATTCCTGCGCGGCCAGCTGGGCCGCCGGCTGGACATGAAGTTTACTCCCGACCTGAAGTTCCGCCACGACGAGAGCTTCGACGCCGCCAGCCACATTGACCGTCTGTTCGACGACCCCCGCGTCCGCGCCGACCTGGAACGCCGCGACGAGGTTGAAGACTGATGCCGGCGATCCTCCCCCATTGGGGGAGGGGGACCGCGAAGCGGTGGAGGGGGCTCACCCCAGACACCACGCGCGGATCAGCCCCCTCCACCCCGCTGCGCGCGGTCCCCCTCCCCCGACGGGGGAGGATTTAGATGGCCCGCAAGAAGAAGGGCGACGTCGTTGACGGCTGGGTCTGCCTGGACAAGCCGTTCGAGATGGGTTCGACCGAGGCGGTCAGCCGCATCCGCCGCCTGTTCAACGCCCAGAAGGCCGGTCACGCCGGGACGCTGGATCCCCTGGCCAGCGGCGTCCTGCCCATTGCCCTGGGCGAGGCGACCAAGACCGTGCCGATGATGATGGAGGCGAAGAAGGTCTATCGCTTCACGATCAATTGGGGCGTCTCGACCGACAGCGTGGACCGGGAGGGCGAGATCATCGCCCGCTCCGACGTGCGCCCGCCCCTCGACCAGGTGAAGGCCGCCTTGCCGGCCTTCGTCGGCGAGATCGACCAGACCCCGCCGCGTTTCTCGGCCATCAAGGTGGACGGCGCCCGCGCCTATGATCTGGCCCGCGACGGGGTGGATTTCGAACTGCCGTCCCGGCGGGTGGTCATCCATTCGGCCGAGGCGACGGCCGCGCCGGACGCCGATCATGTCGAGATCCGCATCCTGACGGGCAAGGGCGTCTATGTCCGTTCGCTGGCGCGCGACCTGGCCTTGGCCCTGGGCGCGGAGGGTCATGTGTCAGCCCTGCGGCGCGAGCGGGTCGGGCCCTTCAGCACGGAAAACGCCGTCACTCTGGATTCTCTGGAGGAAATGGTGCATAGGGGCGCCGCCTCGGAAGGCTTGCTTCCCGTCGCGACCGCTCTGGACGACATCCCGGATCTGGCCGTGACGGAACAGGACGCCTTCTCGCTTCGGCAGGGACGACCGATCGTTCTGCTCCCCCGTCAGGTGGAAACCCTCAAGACCCGTCTGTCAGACGGCTCGCGAACGGTTTCAGCCTTCCAGGGCCAGACCCTCGTCGCCCTCTGTCAGTTGCGGGCCGGCCGGTTAGAACCCGACCGCGTTTTCAACCTCTAGGCCCGGGCCATTCGGCAAGGGCCGAGACCCCACGGCCTCAACCAGCGCGAAGCGCGATAGGCCAGGAAAGGACTCCTTCGATGTCGATCACTGCTGAACGCAAGAACGAAATCATCGCCGACAACGCCCGCACCGCCGGCGACACCGGCTCGGCCGAGGTTCAGGTCGCGATCCTGTCGGAGCGCATCGCCAACCTCACCGAACACTTCAAGACGCACAAGAAGGACAACCACTCTCGCCGTGGCCTTCTGAAGATGGTGTCGCAACGCCGCCGTCTGCTCGACCACCTGAACAAGGTCGACACCGGGCGCTATCAGGCGCTCATCGCCAAGCTGGGCCTGCGTCGCTAAGGGCGCGGATCCGTGTAAGACTGCATTTCGAGGCGCGGGCGGTCACGTCCGCGCCTCGTTGTGCAACTAGAGACCACCTGAGCGCCGCAGGACTTTAACGGCGCAGACGCGAGGGCCGAGCCGGTCCTCAACCGGGTCTCCGCGATGGCGCGGCGGCCTTTGGATCGAAGGACTGAACGCCGACGCATCCGCCCAATGATGGGACCCCGCACGGAATACGCCGTCCGGGATACGAAAGACGAAATATGTTCGATATCAAACGCAAGACGATCGAGTGGGCCGGACGCCCGCTGACTCTGGAGACGGGCCGCATCGCCCGCCAGGCCGACGGCGCCGTGCTGGCGACCTATGGCGAGACCGTGGTCCTGGCGACCGTCGTCTACGGCCGCTCGCCCAAGCCGGGCCTGGACTTCTTCCCCCTGACCGTCAACTACCAGGAAAAGACCTTCGCCGCCGGCAAGATCCCGGGCGGCTACTTCAAGCGTGAAGGCCGGCCGACCGAGAAGGAGACCCTAGTCTCCCGCCTGATCGACCGCCCGATCCGCCCCCTGTTCGTCAAGGGCTTCAAGAACGAGACCCAGGTCGTCGTCACCGTGCTGCAGCACGATCTGGAGAATGACCCGGACGTTCTGGGCATGGTCGCCGCCTCAGCCGCCCTGACCATTTCCGGCGTGCCCTTCATGGGTCCGATCGGCGCCGCCCGCGTCGGCTTCATCGACGGCGAGCTGGTGTTGAACCCGACCGTGGACCAGATGGAAGGCTCCGAGCTGGACCTGGTGGTCGCCGGCACCCAGGACGCCCTGATGATGGTGGAATCCGAAGCCAAGGAGCTGTCGGAAGAGACCATGCTGAAGGCGCTGATGTTCGCCCACGCCGGCATGCAGCCGGTGATCGACGCCATCATCGACCTGGCCGAACACGCCGCCAAGGAGCCGTTCGACTTCCAGGCCGAAGACCATTCCGACGTCGTCGCCTCGATCAAGTCGTTGGTCGGCGATGAGATCAAGGCCGCCTACGCCCATCCGGGCAAGTACGACCGCCGTTCCGGCGTCGACGCCGCCAAGAAGAAGGCGGCGGAAGCCCTGGTGAAGACCGACGACAAGCCCGAGGGCGTCGACAGCTCCAAATTCTCGGCCGCCTTCAAGGAGTGCGAAGCCGAGGTCCTGCGTCGCGACATCATCGAGAACGCCCACCGCGTCGACGGCCGCGCCCTGGACAAGGTCCGCGCCATCGTATCGGAAGTCGGCGTCTTGCCGCGCACCCACGGTTCGGCCCTGTTCACCCGCGGCGAAACCCAGGCCCTGGTCGTCGCCACCCTGGGCACCGGCGAGGACGAACAGTACATCGACAGCCTGCAGGGCACCTATAAGGAGTCCTTCCTGCTGCACTACAACTTCCCCCCCTATTCGGTGGGTGAAGCCGGCCGCATGGGTTCGCCCGGCCGTCGCGAAATCGGTCACGGCAAGCTGGCCTGGCGCGCCATCCGTCCGATGCTGCCGAAGAAGGAAGACTTCCCCTACACCATCCGCCTGGTCTCCGAGATCACCGAGTCGAACGGCTCGTCCTCGATGGCCACGGTCTGCGGTTCGTCCCTGGCCCTGATGGACGCCGGCGTGCCGCTGGTCCGTCCGGTCTCGGGCATCGCCATGGGCCTGATCCTGGAGCCGTCGGGCGAGTTCGCCATCCTGTCGGACATCCTGGGCGACGAAGACCACCTGGGCGACATGGACTTCAAGGTCGCCGGCACCTCGGAAGGCATCACCTCGCTGCAGATGGACATCAAGGTCCCCGGCATCACCGAGGAGATCATGAAACAGGCCCTGACCCAGGCCTCGGCCGGCCGCCTGCACATCCTCGACGAGATGTCCAAGGCCATGGACGCCCCGCGCGCCTCCCTGGGCGAGCACGCGCCCAAGATCGAGACGATCAAGATCGCGGTCGACAAGATCCGTGAAGTGATCGGTTCGGGCGGCAAGGTGATCCGCGAGATCGTCGAGAAGACCGGCGCCAAGGTCGACATCGGCGACGACGGCACGATCAAGATCGCCGCCAATGACCAGGAGAAGATCGACGCCGCCAAGGCCTGGATCCAGTCCATCGCCTCGGAACCGGAAGTGGGCGCCATCTACTCCGGCAAGGTGGTCAAGGTCGTCGACTTCGGCGCCTTCGTGAACTTCTTCGGCGCGAAGGACGGCCTGGTCCACGTGTCCCAGATCGCTCTGGAACGCGTCGCCAACCCGGCCGACGTCCTGTCGGAAGGCCAGGAGGTCAAGGTCAAGTTCCTGGGCTTCGACGACCGCGGCAAGACCAAGCTGTCGATGAAGGTCGTGGACCAGACCACCGGCGAAGACATCACCGACAAGATCAACGCCGAACGCGCCGAACGCGGGGAGGAGCCGCTGTCGGAAGACACCGGCGGCCGTCCCAAGCGCGAAGGCGGCGATCGCGGCCGTCGCCGTCGCGACTGAGCCTCGGCCTGAGGTTTGAATGACGAAGGCCCCGCCGGCGACGGCGGGGCCTTTTTCATAACAGCCGTCTCAAGAGCGGCATTCGGCGGGCGGATCCTTGTCCCACAGCTTGCAGGACCGGTCGATCTCGCCCCGGATCAGGGCGCAGGGATTGTCGGCGTGGCAGGGCGGATGGGTGGCCGGGCTGACCTTGATGCAGCGCTCGACCAGACGCGCCGCCGCCGCCTCGCCGATATCCGCGCGGCATGCGGTCTGGGCTGCGAGGCCTCGTTCAGCGCCCGTATCGGGCTGATCCGAAGACGCCGGACCCGGAGCCGTCTCTGCTATGGTCTGCGCGCCCGAACCGGGGTCCGCAGCGGGCGCGGTCCTGTCCTCCCCGGACTGGCAGGCGGCGACCGCGAGGGCGGCCGACAGGGCGAAACAGGCGGACAGGAAAGGGCGCATCGACATCTCCGGGCTGAGGGTCATAGCCACGATGACCCGCCTGTTGAACGCACGAAACTCCTTAAGAGCGCACCGCCTCCAGCGCCGCCTTCTGCAGGGCGAACAGTTCGGCGCAGCCGGTCTCGGCCAGGGCGAACAGGCGGTCGAACTCGGCGCGGGTGAAGCCGCGCTTTTCGCCCGTGGCCTGGATCTCGACGATCTGGCCCGAACCGGTCAGGACGAAGTTGGAATCGGCCTCGGCCTCGGAATCCTCTTCATAGTCCAGGTCCAGCACCGGAACCCCGTCGCAGACGCCGCAGGACACCGCCGCCACCTGGTCCAGAATCGGATCAGCCTTCAGCACGCCTTCGTCGCGCAGATAGTTGAGGGCCGAGGCCATGGCGACCCAGGCGCCGGTGATGGCGGCGGTGCGGGTGCCGCCGTCGGCCTGGATCACGTCGCAGTCCAGCACCACCTGACGCTCGCCCAGCGCCTTCAGATCGACGACGGCGCGCAAGCTGCGGCCGATCAGACGCTGAATCTCCTGCGTCCGGCCCGTCTGTTTGCCGGCGGCGGCTTCGCGGCGGCCGCGGGTGTGGGTGGCGCGGGGCAGCATCCCGTATTCGGCCGTGACCCAGCCCTGGCCCTTGCCCCGCATCCAGCCGGGAATGGTCTCCTCGACCGAGGCCGTCACCAGAACCTTGGTGTGGCCGAAGGTGATCAGGCACGAGCCCTCGGCGTAGCGATTGACGCCGGTCTCGATGGTCACGGGACGCAGCTGGGCGTCGGTGCGTTGCGAATGGCGCATGAGATGAGTCCTTGGAAGCTGGGGCGGCGGTGATTATCCTGAAAACGTGAGCCTGTATGCCCCCAAAACCCCGCCGTTCGACGGCGGTCCGGCGACGGGCCAGTCTCTGGCGGGGCTGGCCGGCCTGGACGCGCGCGCGCGCGACATCTTCCGGCGCATTGTGGAGAGCTATCTGGAGACGGGCGAGCCGGTGGGGTCGCGGACCCTGTCGCTGGGCGGGATCGCCCTGTCGCCGGCCTCGATCCGCAATACGATGCAGGACCTGACCCTGGCGGGCCTTCTGGCCTCGCCCCACGCCTCGGCGGGGCGGATTCCCACCCATGCGGGTCTGCGCCTGTTTGTCGACGGCCTCTTGGAAATCGGCGACCTGACCAAGGAGGAGCGGCGCGAGATCGACGCCCGCCTGGCCGGCCGGGGCCGCAATTTCGAGGCCGCCCTGGACGAGGCGTCCAATCTGCTGTCGGGCCTGGCGGGGGGCGCAGGCGTGGTCTCCAGCCCGGTGCGCGACGCCGGGGTCAAACATGTTGAGTTCGTGGCGCTTGGCGGCGATCAGGCCCTGGCGGTCATCGTCGCCGACGATGGCACGGTGGAGAATCGGATCATGAGCCTGGCGGCGGGGGTCACCCCCTCGACCCTGGCGGAGGCCTCCAACTTCCTGAACGCCCGACTGCGCGGCCGGCCCTTCGCCGAGGCCAAGCGGGAAATGACCCAGGAGCTGGAGATCGCCCGGCGCGAGCTGGACCAGGCCGCCGCCCGGCTGGTCGAGGACGGTCTGGCCGCCTGGTCCGGCGGGCCGGACCGCGAGCGGGCCCTGATCGTGCGGGGTCGGGCCAATCTGCTGCAGGACGGCGAAGGCCTGGCCGATCTGGAGCGGGTGCGGGTCCTGTTCGACGACCTGGAGCAGAAGGAACAGCTGATCGGCCTGCTGGACGGTGTGGATGCGGCGCAGGGGGTGCGGATTTTCATCGGCGCTGAAACCCGTCTGTTTTCACTTTCGGGTTCCGCCGTGATCGCGGCGCCCTATATGAGCGGCCGACAGCGGGTTCTGGGCGCCATAGGCGTCATAGGACCGGCGCGACTGAACTACGCCCGTGTCATTCCGTTGGTGGACTATACCGCCCGGGTGCTGGGCCGAATGCTGGACGGGAAAGAAACGTGAGCGACAAACCCCAGAACGACGATTTCAACGAACTGGACGCCGACATGGCCCAGGCCAACGCCGAACACGGGCTGGACGCCGATCCCTCGGACAATCTGGCGCCGCTGGACGCCGTGATCGCCGAGCGGGACGAGTGGAAGGACCGCGCCCTGCGCGTCGCCGCCGAGATGGAGAATCTGAAGCGCCGTTCAGAGGCCCAGCAGAACGACGCCCGCGCCTACGCCATCCAGCGCTTCGCCAAGGATCTGCTGGGCGTGGCCGACAATCTGGAGCGCGCCCTGATGGCTGCGCCCAAGGACGCCGAGGGCGCCACGGCCGGTCTGGTGACGGGTCTGGAAATGACGCAGAAGGCCCTGCTGCAGGCGTTCGAGACCAACGGTCTGAAGCGGGTCGCGCCCGAGGCCGGCGAGGCCTTCAACCCCCATCTGCACCAGGCCATGATTGAACAGCCGTCGGACACGGTGCCGGGCGGAGCCGTGGTCCAGACCATGCAGTCCGGTTTCGAACTGTTCGGCCGCACGATCCGCCCGGCCATGGTGGTGGTGGCCGCCAAGGGATCGGGCGCCCAGCCGTCAAACCCCTATGGCGGCGGCGGCGGCGAACCCCAGACTCACGCCTTCGACGGCAAGGCTTGATCACCGCCCTCCTCTGAGGGGGTTTGTGCTAGTGAATAGTGCTGGTGAGCGGCAGGTGAGCGAGGCGTTCGGCACGATGTTCGAGGCCGCACAATTCTCGCTCACCTTCACCAGCGCCGACACCCCCTCAGAACCGGCGTCGCCAGCCCCCGATCAGGGCGAACTCGGGCGCGGCGTCGGCGGTGTGGCGCGGCTCGCGGCTGGCCACGGCTTGCAGCGACAGGCTGGAGCCGTCCCTCAGACTGCGTTCGCCGCCCAGGATGAAGTCGATCTGACGCCCGCTGGGCGCGGCCGAGAAGCGGCGCCGCGAATAGGTCAGGGGGTCGAAATAATCGACCGGCACGTCCGCCAGCCAGGCCGAAAAGGTTCCCCGCTCCATCCGGAGCGGCTGTGAGACGGTGAAGCTGATCCGATCGCACAGGGCGGTGCAACCCGTCAGCAGGGCCAGCCGCCAGTTGGAGCTGATCGCCGCCCCGTCCGTCGACAGGAAACGGCCTTCGGTCTCGGTGGCGCCCACGCCGACCTCGCCGAGCAGGGCCAGACCCGGTCGCAGGGCCCAGTCCCCGCCGACCGCATAGAAGCGGGTCCGCGACGGCAGGGCGAAGTCCGAACCGCCCGGGATGAAGGCCCCCAAGGGCCCCAGCCGTTCGTCCAGGGCGCCCAGGCTCAGCGACAGGCCGCCGTCGGCGCCGCGCCAGGCCAGGGTGGCGCGGCTGTAGGTCGAGGCCGCTTCCTCGACCCGACGCAGCGGCATGCGACGGTCCCCCCCGCCGCTCTCGGCCGCCAGGGTGAAGGCGCCGAGCCGAACCTGACCGCGCGCCGCATGATCGGCCTGGGCCAGGGCGGCGAAACCGTCGCCGGCCGCGCCCTTGAACGGAGAGACGGCGCCGCCGCGACCTTGCCAGGTGGCGAAGTTCAGGCGGCCGATCTCCAGATCCAGCAGGGCCTCCTGGCGGGGTTCGTCGCCCAGCCAGGGCGCGTCGGTCAGGTCGCGGCGGGCCGTCACCGCCTCGACCGGTTCGTCAAGCTGGGCCGCCGTCAGGCTCAGCCGCCCGCCGCGGGGCAGGCTGAGGCTGGTCGTGGCGGTGCGGCTGGGTTCGAACGGCGCAGCCTGGTACGAACGGCTGGGCGCCGTCGGATAGGCGCCGCCCAGCTGGACCGCGAACATTCGATCATAGCCGTCGAACAGCACGGTCTCGAGCGCCGTCTGGCGTGCAAAGGCGTCGCCGAAGGCCGAGCCGACAAAACTGCCGGGCTCCGTCGCGGCGACCAGGGTCGCGCCGTCCGCCAGGGGCACAGAAGTGGTCCCCGCCGGCTGGAAGGCGCGCGCCAGGTCCAGAAGACCGCGGCCATAGACGACGTCGGTCCCGGCGTCCCCGGCGTCCCGCGCAGTCTCTATCAGCAGGGACAGGGCTTGGCGGCCGGTCAGATTGGGAAAGGCGTCCATCAACAGGGCCAGGGCGCCGGCGACGTGCGGGGCCGAGAAGGACGTGCCGCTGACCCGCCAGCAGCTGGTCGTATCGCAGCCTGTGACGATCGCCTCGCCCGGCGCCGAGATATAGCCCGCCGCCGCCACCCCGGCCCTGTTCGAAAAGCTGGACATGGCGTTGGAGGCGTTGTGCGATCCCACCGCGATCACGGCCCCGGCGAAGCGCGGATCGACGGCGTAGCGCGCCGGCCAGCCGGGATTGGCCTCGCCGTCATTGCCGGAGGAGGCGACGATCACCGCCCCCGAATTGACCGCCCGGAGCAGCGCGGCCTCAAAGGCCGAACCCAGACGGTCGTCGCCGCCCAGGGACATGTTGATGATCTTGACCCCATTGGCCACGGCGTAGTCCAGGGCCCGGACCAGGTCCGAACTGCTGAAACAGACGTCGGTGTTCTTCTCCTCGCAGTCGGAGATGTCGGTGCGGATCGACAAGATCGTGGATTCGTAGGCGACGCCGATCGTGCCCTGGCCGTTGAAGTTGGAGGCGATCACCCCGGAGACCCGTGTCCCGTGGCTGCTGTCGGCGACATAGGGCGCATTACGGCCGGGAACCACGTCGGTCGAGGCGGCGGAAATCCGCCCCACCAAATCCGCCGTGTCTCGGCTGACGCCGGAATCGACCACGGCGACCGTCACACCGCTCCCGGTGGCGCCCGCCCGCCACGCCGCCTCAGCCTTCACATTGGCCACGCCATAGTTGCGCTCATATTCGGCGGACGTGGTGGACGGCGGCGCAGGGGGAGGTGGCGGCGGTGGAGGCGGGGGAGGGGGAGGAGGAGGAGGAGGGGGAATCACCGGCGTGACCGAACCGGAACCGCCTCCTCCGCCGCCACCCCCGCCGCAGGCCGCCAGCGGCAGGGCCAGAAGACCGACGCTCAGCAGAATCGCCCGCTTCAACTGTTTTCCGACCACGTCGTTCCTCCCGAGCCGCGCGGTCGGTCGCCGCGCCTTCACCCAGTAACCGCCTAATTCTTTAACGCTTTATCGAAAACCGCCAGCAGTTTGGCCCAACCGTCCTTGGCGTCCGCCTCGGCGTAGCTGGCGCGGTAGTCGGCGTGGAAGCCGTGCGGGGCGTGGGGATAGACGTCGATCCGGCTCTGGGTCTGACCGGCGCGGGCCAGGGCCTGGCGCATCCGCTCGACGCTGGCCAGGGGAATGCCCTGGTCCTGACCGCCGTAGAGGCCGAGCACCGGCGCCTTCAGGTCGTCGGCCAGATCGACCGGCCAGGGCTGGCCGGACGAGACCTGGGCCGGGGTCGCGTCCGCCGCCGGCGCCAGACGGCCGTACCAGGCCACGCCCGCGCCGATGGCGGCGAAGCGCGCCGCCGCCTGCCACACCACCTTGCCGCCCCAGCAGAAGCCGGTGATCCCGACCTTGCCGTCGCGCGCCCACAGCTGCTGGCTGGCCCATTCCAGGGTGGCCGACAGGTCGCCCATCACCTGTTCATAGTTCGCCGCGCCCACGATCTGCATGATCCGGCCCATGTCGGACAGGGGCGCCGGATCCTCGACCCGGACGAAGAAGGCCGGGGCGATGGCGGCGTAGCCCTGTTTGGCCAGGCGGCGGCAGACGTCCTTGATATAGTCGTGAACCCCGAAGATCTCGGACACGACGATCACGACGGGGAAGGGGCCGTCTCCGGCCGGACGCGCCACATAGGCCGGCAGTTGAAACCCGTCCGGCGCCGGATAGGCGACCTCCGCCGTCTCCAATCCGGCGGCGTCGGTGGTGATCGGCTTGGCCTCCCTGGCCAGGGCGGCGACCGCATAGCCGGAAAAAAACAGCCCCCCAAGCGCCCCCACCGCCCCCACCGCCCCCACCGCCCTGCGGCTGAGCTTCAGATCATCGGCGGTCTGGCCTTCGGGACGGATCAGGGTGGTCATGGGACGGCTCCAGAAACGGGGGAACCGCCAGACCATCACGGCGCGCGGGGGGCGTCCAGTCACGAACGCGAGGACGTCAACGACGGAAAGCAGGCCGCTCAAGCAGCGCGCGACCGCGTCGCGAGCGGTAGTGGACAAAATCCCGCTCAAGCAGCGAGCGACCGCGTCGCGAGCGATAGCGCCCTTCTTCCCCAAGAGGTCAGTGCCGGAAGACCCGCACGCCCGTGAAGGCCATGGCGATCCCCTTCTCGTCGGCGGCGGCGATGACTTCGGCGTCGCGCATCGAGCCGCCGGGCTGGATCACCGCCGTGGCCCCGGCCGCGACGGCTTCCAAGAGGCCGTCGGCGAAGGGGAAGAAGGCTTCCGAGGCGCAGGCCGACCCCTCGGCCAGCGAAGTGGTCAGACCCTTGGCCTCGCCGGCCTCCTTGGCGCGGATGGCGGCGATACGGGCGCTGTCGCGGCGGTTCATCTGGCCCGCGCCGATGCCGGCGGTCTGGCCGTCCTTGGCGTAGACGATGGCGTTGGACTTGATGTGTTTGGCCACGGTGAAGGCGAACAGCATGTCCTGGATCTCGGTCGGCGTCGGCTGGCGCTTGGTCACGATCTTCAGGTCCGACGGCTTGATCAGCGACCGGTCGCGGCTCTGGACCAGGAAGCCGCCCGCGACGGAACGGAAGACCTCGCCCGGCCCGTGCGGATCGGGCAGGCCGTCGGTGATCAGCAGGCGCAGGTTCTTCTTGGCGGCGAAGACGGCCTTGGCCTCGTCGTCGGCGCCGGGGGCGATGACGACCTCGGTGAAGATTCCAGTGATGGCGCGGGCGTCGTCGCCGTTCAGCGGCCGGTTGACGGCGATCACGCCGCCGAAGGCCGAGACGGCGTCGCATTCCAGCGCGCGGGCATAAGCTTCCGACAGATCCTTGCCCACGGCCACGCCGCAGGGGTTGGCGTGTTTGACGATGACGCAGGCCGGGGCCTCGAACTCGGCGACCAGCTCATAGGCGGCGTCGGCGTCGGCGATATTGTTGTAGCCCAGCTCCTTGCCCTGGACCTGGGTCGCATAGGCCACGCCCGGCCGGCGCTCGCCGGTGCGGTAGAAGGCGCCGGTCTGGTGCGGGTTCTCGCCATAGCGCAGGGTCTGGGCCAGAGAACCGGCGATCGACTTGCGGGCCGGGGCGGCGTCCTCGACCTGCTGGGCGAACCAGGCGGAGACGGCGGCGTCATAGGCGGCGGTGCGGGCGAAGGCGCGGGCGGCCAGCCGCTTTCTCAGGGCCAGATCGGTCGAGCCTTCCGCCTTCAGCGCCTCAAGGATCAGGCCGATGCTCTCGCCGTCGACGGCGACGGCGACATAGCCGTGGTTCTTGGAGCCCGAACGGATCATGGCCGGGCCGCCGATGTCGATATTCTCGACCGCCGCCTCGAACGAACCGCCCGCCGCAACGGTTGATTCAAACGGATAGAGGTCGATCCAGACGATATCGATGGCGCCGATGCCGTGGTCGGTCATGGCCTGGGCGTGGTCGGCCGCGTCGCGCACGCCCAGGAGGCCGCCGTGGACCACAGGGTGCAGGGTCTTGACCCGGCCGTCCATCATCTCGGGGAAGCCGGTCAGATCGGCCACATCCTTGACCGGCAGGCCCAGTTTGGCGATCGCCGCCTTGGTGCCCCCGGTCGAGACCAGTTCGACGCCCAGGTCGTTCAGGGTGCGGGCGACCTCTTCCAGCCCGGCCTTGTCGGACAGGGAGATCAGGGCGCGTTGCGGCTTGACCCGATCAGGGGCGGGCGGAAAGTCGGGAGCGGCGGGCATGGCGGCGTCCGTGAAGGCTGGGGGAGGATGGGGCGCCCTCTAGCGCCAAACGGCCGCCTCGTCACCCCACGGACGGTTTCTGACGAGGATCAACTCGGATCGCCGCTCGCGCCCGCCGGGCTCAGCTTCCAGCGGATCCGGCTCTCGCTGTCGGTGCGGGCCGATCCCCGCACGACGATCTGCAGCGATCGGCGGGTCAGCCCGGCGTCGATATGGACGCTGGGCTCTATGGCCACGTCGGGGCCGTCGGTGCGGAACCACCAGCCCCGGCCCGAGGCGCCGCGCAGCAGGATCGAGCGACGGTCCCGCGCCAGCGAGGCCTGAACCCCCGGCTCCAGATGGAAGCGGATGGCGTAGGGGGCCGCGATCTGGCGGATCACCTCCTTGCGGCCGGGCGTCGGGAAAAGCTTCTCCTCCGCCCGCAACTCGTCCAGCCTCTGGTCCAGATACAGGCGCCGCTGGTGGTTCAGGCCGAAGGCTTCGTTCCAGCCGCCATGCTCCATCTCCAGCCAGACCGCCCCCTCGGCTTCCCTCTGGTCGGTGGTCACATGGATCGGCGGCCCGACCAGGCGCGGTCCCAGAAGCTCGCCCTTCCAGCCACCCAAGGGTTCGTTCAGCGACCGCTCGCCCAGGGTCAGGGTCGAATGGCCGGGGGTCAGGCGCAGGGCCTGACGATCGGTGGCGGCGGGGGTCCAGCCGGAGCCGGTGACCAGACGGTCCTTGCCGCAGGCGATCTCCAGCGCCAGCGGCTGGGCGCAGGCCGTGGCGCCCCAGGCGCCGCGCGCGGGCGAGGCAGCGTCGGCGACGATGGACAACAGGGGGCTGGCGATCCGCACCAGTCCGCCGATCCGGCCGACCGGCGGATGGGTGGGATCGGCCGCACGGCTCGCCGTCGCGGCCTCGTCATGGGCGCGGGCGGCGGCCACACGGGCGGCCGATGAGGGACCGCCGCCTTGAAAACCGGCCAGCCGCCCGTCGGGGAGGGTCAGAAGGCGCAAGCCCTGGGTCAGGCGGTCGATCGCCTCCGACACCGGCTGCGGCGTCGGTTCGGACAGCTGGGCCAGGGCGTCGTCGAGGGTCAGGAGGTCCAAGAGCAGCTCCAGCCCCGCCTCGGGACTGCGTGACGCATGCGAACCGTCGTCGTGAACCGTGACGCGCAGCGCCCCCGCCAGACCGCCCAGGGCGCGGCGACGCAGGCCCTGCCCCGGCGCGCCGGCCAGGACGCAGCCCCCGATGGCGGCGGCGGTCAGACGCTCCGCCCGCGTGGCCAGGCCGCCCGGCGGACGCAACAGCTGGCGCGTCTGGCGCGCCAGACTGTCGGCCAGCCTCAACCGTTCCGCCTCGGTCGCCACCGCCCCCATGCGGCGGGCGGCGCAGGCCAGGTTGATCACCCGGCGCGGCAGAATCTCCGGCCCCCAGGCGAAGGGCGACCAGCGGGCGAAGGCGTCAGCCCAGGCCAGGGTCAGGCGCAGGGCCTCGCGCGCGCCGCGCTCGCCCTGGGCCATCAGGGCCGGCAGCCAGTTGAAGGCGTGCAATTCGACGGCGAAGGGCCGCGACGGACTGGGTCGGTTCCATGGATCGGACGGGGGCTCCACCTCCATGGAGGCGCCGGCCAGGATAAAGCGCCCGACCAGCAGGTTCTTGCCCGGGGCGGAATCGTGCGGCCGGAAATCTCTCGGCGTCGCCGCAAAGGCCGTGACCTTGCCCCCGCCCAGCACCGGGCCCAGGGTCAGACCATAGCCAGGAAGGCCGTAAAGCTCGATCCACAGTTGACGGGTGATCAGACGCCCGGCGATGGCGGGCCAAAGACCGGCGCTGGTCGCCGCCTGCCCCGCCCGGACGGGCGTGCGGACCGGCGCGCCCGGAAGGCCCGGAATCTGGCCCGAGGCGACGTCCGGCGTCTCGGGCTCGCGCCGCGGAGCGAAGGGACCCAAGGGGCTCACCCGGCGGTCGAAGCGTTCGGGGCGGACTTCAGGGCGGCGATATTGGCCGCATAATCGCCCTTGAAGACGAAGGAGCCCGCGACCAGGGCGTCGGCCCCCGCGCCGACGCAGGCGCCCGCATTGGCTGAGGTCACGCCACCGTCCACCTGTAGATGGGCCGGCGATCCGGCGCGATCCAGAATGGCGCGCGCCCTTTCGATCTTACGCAGCGAACCGTCGATGAACTTCTGTCCGCCGAAGCCCGGATTGACCGACATGATCAGCACCAGGTCCACCAGATCGACCACCTCCTCCAGGATCGACAGGGGCGTGCCCGGATTGAAGACCAGACCGGCCTTGGCGCCCAGCTGGCGGATCCGGCCCAGGGTGCGGTGAACGTGCGGCCCGCTTTCGGGATGGACCGTCAGCAGATCGGCCCCGGCCTCGCGATAGGCCTCCAGCCACGGATCGACCGGCGCGACCATCAGATGGACGTCGAACGGCAGACGGGTGTGCGGTCGGAGCGCCTTCACGATGTCGGGACCCAGGGTGATGTTGGGCACGAAATGGCCGTCCATCACATCGATGTGGATCCAGTCGGCGCCGGCGGCTTCCAGAGCGCGGACTTCTTCACCCAGGCGCGCGAAATCGCTGGCGAGGATGGATGGGCAGATCAGGGGTGCGGCCATGGCCCCTCGGATAGGACGGCTTGCCCACGGGGGCAAGCCGCCGACCGTCAGGAAATCCGCTCCAGCCGTGCGGCGAAGAAGCCGTCCAGGCCGCCGCGTTCGGCCCATTGGGACGGCAGAATGCGCAGCCAGCCTTCCGGCGTCAGGGCCTCGGCCGGGGCGCCGACGGCGGCGGGGTCGGCCGGAACCGTGCGGAAACCGGGGTTGCGGCGCAGGAAGGCGATCACCTGGGTCTCGCCCTCCTCGCGCTCCAGCGAACAGGTGCAATAGACCAGACGGCCGCCCGCCTTGACCCGTTCGGCGGCGGCGTCGAGCAGCCGGTGCTGGACGTCGGCCAGTTTGGCGACCTCGGCCGGCTTGGTGGCGCGCAGGACTTCCGGATTGCGGCGGAAGGTGCCGGTGGCCGTGCAGGGGGCGTCCAGCAGCACGGCGTCGAATGTGCGGTCGTCCTCCCAGTCCTCGGCCGGGACGGCGACCACCTCGGCGGCGAGGCCGGTGCGCTCCAGGTTCTGGGTCAGACGTTTCAGGCGCGGGGCCGACCGGTCCAGGGCGACCACCGAAGCGCCGGCGGCGGCCAGTTGCAGGGTCTTGCCGCCGGGGGCGGCGCACATGTCGAGGGCGGTCTCGCCGGGCTTGACGTCCAGCAGGCGGCCAGGAACGGCGGCGGCGGCGTCCTGAACCCACCAGTCGCCGGTCTCGAAGCCGGGCCAGGTGGCGACATCGCCGCGCCGGCCGGTGCGGACCGTACCCCCGTCCAGAACCTCGCCCTCAACCGCCTGAGCGACGGCGGCGGGATCGACGCCGGGCTTGAGGCTGAGATCGGTCGGCGGCTCCTCGCGCGCGGCCAGGGCCAGGCCGGTCAGGGCCGCCTCGCCATAGGTCGCACGCCAGCGGGCGGCGATCCAGTCGGGCAGATTGCTCTCGGCCGTGGTCAGGCCGGGGCCGTCGCGCCCCACCCCGCGCAGCACGGCGTTGACCAGGTTCTTGTACGGCCGGGTCTTGGGGTCCCGCTCGGCCAGTTTCACGGCCGTGGAGACGGCGGCGAAGGCCGGGGTCTCCAGCACCAGGGTCTGAGCCAGGGCGATGCGCATCAGGGTGCGGACGGCCTCGGGCGGAGACTTCTGCAGGCGGCGATCCAGTATCTGGTCGATCTCGCCCAGGCGACGGAGCGCCGCCATGGCCACGGCGCGGGCGAAGGCGCGATCGACCGGCGCCAGGGCGCGGGCGGGCGGCTGGGCCAGGGCCTCGTCCAGTCCGTTGCGTCGCTCCAGCGCCGCGTTCAGCAACAGGCCGGCGACGAGGCGGGCCTCCACCCCGATATCGTCCTGGTGCGGGGTTTCAGACGAGGCTTCCGACGCAGAAGCGGGACGCGGCTTGCCCTTGGTCGCCATCCGGCGGCCCCGCGCCTCGGAGTTCTGGCCCGGCCGGGCGCCCGGCCTCAAACCGCCACCTGGGCGCCCAGCTCGACCACGCGGCCGGGCGGGATGTGGAAGAAGTCGGTCGGATTGGCGGCGTTGCGCATCAGGAAGATGAACAGCCGGTCCTGCCACAGGGGCATGCCCTGGCGCGCCGACGGGATAAGCGACCGGCGGCCCAGGAAGAAGCTGGTCGACATGATGTCGAACTTCAGTCCCTGTTTGCGGCATAGACCCAGGGCGCGCGGCACGTTCGGCGTCTCCATGAAGCCATAGGTGATGGTCAGCTTCTTGAAGTCGTCATTGATCGGCTCCATCCGCACCCGATCCGCCTCCTTGACGCGGGGCCGCTCGGAGGTGCGCACGGTCAGGATGACGTTCTTCTCGTGCAGGACCTTGTTGTGCTTGAGATTGTGCATCAGGGCGACCGGGGCGACGTCGGGATCGCTGGTCAGGAAGATGGCCGTGCCGGGCGCGCGGTGCGGCGGCCGGGCCTGAAGCATCTCGATCAGGTCGGTCAGAGGCAGGCTATCCTTGCGGGTCTTGGTCGTCAGTATCTGAGTGCCGCGCACCCAGGTCCACATGATCAGGACCAGCATCGCCCCCAGAACCAGGGGCATCCAGGCGCCGTCGGGAATCTTCAGCAGGTTGGAGGTCAGGAAGACGCTGTCGATGAAGGCGAAGGGGATCAGGGTTCCGGCGACCGCCCACATCGGCCATTTCCAGCCCTTGGTGATCACCGAATAGCTCATCAGGGTGTTGACCAGCATGGTCCCGGTGACGGCCACACCATAGGCGGCGGTCAGATTGTGCGAGCTCTGGAAGACCACCAGCAGCAGCAGGACCCCGATCATCAGGAAGGTGTTGACCGCCGGCACGAAGATCTGGCCCGCCTGGGTTTCGGAGGTGTTGCGAATGTCGATCCGGGGCAGCAGGCCCAGCTGCACCGCCTGCTGGGTGACCGAGAAGGCTCCGGTGATCACGGCCTGGGAGGCGATGACGGTGGCGGCGGTGGCCAGGATCAGCATCGGCCAATAGGCCATCTCCGGCACCATGTTCCAGAAGGGGTTCTCCGACGCGGCCGGATTGTCCAGGATCAGGGCGCCCTGGCCCAGATAGTTCAGGGTCAGGCAGGGCAGGACGAAGGCCAGCCATCCCATGCGGATCGGCGCCTTTCCGAAATGGCCCATGTCCGCATACAGGGCCTCGGCGCCGGTCACGGCCAGGAAGACGCTGCCCAGGATGACGAAGCCCAGGAAGCCGTCATTGATCAGCAGCATGACGCCGTAGTGGGGCGAGAGAGCCCGCAGAATGCTGACGTCGTCGAAGATGTGATAAAGACCCAGCCCCCCGAGGCTGAGGAACCAGACGGCGGTGATCGGGCCGAAATATTTGGCCAGGCTGGCGGTGCCGCCCGACTGAGCCATGAACAGGGCCACCAGAATCCCGGCGGAGATCGGCACGATGAAGGGATCCAGACGTCCGGCCAGGCCCGGCGCGTCCTGAAGGCCCTCGACGGCCGACAGCACCGAAATGGCCGGGGTGATGATGCCGTCGCCATAGAAGAGGGCCGCGCCGCAGACGCCCAGGATGAAGATCCAGGCGCTGCGCCGTCCGACCGCGTGCTGGGCCAGGGCCATCAGGGACAGGGTGCCGCCCTCGCCCTTGTTGTCCGCCCGCATCAGGAAGAAGACGTATTTGAACGTCACCACCACCATCAGGGCCCAGAAGGCCAGGGAGACCACGCCGACCACGGCCAGGTCGCCGCCCACGCCCGAGCGGGCGTGATCGATCGCCTCGCGCAGGGCGTAGAGCGGGCTGGTGCCGATGTCGCCGAACACCACGCCGATCGCGCCGACCGTCAGGGCCCAGAAGCCGCCGTGTTTGGCGATCTGGCCTGCTGGAGCTTGGGACTCGGGTCCCGTGGCGTGGGTGGACTTGTTCGGCGTGTTCGACGCGGCGGGGAGAGCGCCCGCGTCGTGGGGAGTGTCCCCGGCCATGCGTATCCTCCGGGTCGTCGACGACAGGTCGAGCCCTTCAAAGCGGCGAGCCTTTAGGCTCATTCCGCGTCCGCTTCAATCGCGGCGCGCGGGATTCGGTTTCTCCGGACAGGCGGAGATTTGTGATTCGGCGCGCGAGCGCCTATTTTCCCTTCAGGAACACGATCATGTCAGACAGCCAGCGCTTCCCCGTCGCCGCCCACGCCCTGGCCTATATGGCCCACAAGGGGGCGTTTTCGCCTGATCGGGCGGCGCCCAGCGGCGTTCTGGCCTCCTCCATACCCACCAATCCGGTTGTGGTGCGCCGGGTGACGGCCCTGCTGGCAAAGGCCGGTCTGATCGCCACCCGCCCCGGCGCGACCGGCGGCTCCTGGCTGCTGCGCCAGCCGCAGGACATCCGGCTGGACGAGGTGTTGAAGGCCGTCAACGGTTGCGCCCACATCGGCTCGCCGCCGTCCGGCGCCAAGGGCTGCCCGATCAGCGAACATATCCCGCGCCAGGTGGCCAAGGCCCTGACCGCCGCCGACGAGGCCGCGACCGAGGCCCTGTCCAAGATCACCATCGCCGATCTGCTGGCGGAAAATCCTGTGTCGCTGGCGGCCTTTACGCCGCACAAATCCTGCCCCGTCGCGGCTTGACGCCCCGATGAGACGGACGGTCCTGATCACCGGCGCCTCGGCCGGCATCGGCGCCGCCCTGGCCCGGACCTATGCGGCCAAGGGCTGGAACCTGATCCTGACCGCGCGCCGCGAGGGGCCGCTGACGAGGCTGGCGGACGAGTTGACCGCCGCCCACGGGGTGACCGCGACCGTGATCCCCGAGGATCTGTCCGATCCGGCCGCCCCTGAACGGTTGATCGCGGCCGTTGCGGCGCGGGGCCTGACGGTTGACGGCCTCGTCAACAATGCGGGCTTCAGCCGGGTCACCGGCTTCCTCGACACCGACCTCGCGGCCCACCGGGCCATGATCCAGGTCATGCTGACCGCGCCGGTGGAGCTGTCGCGCCTGGTCCTGCCCGGCATGGTCCAGCGGGGCTTCGGCCGGGTGCTGAACGTCGCCTCCCTGGCGGGCCAGATGCCGGCGACGGGCGGCGACACCCTGTATGGTCCGATCAAGAGCTTCCTCATCAAGGCCTCCCAGGGCCTGCATCTGGAGACCCTGGGGACGGGGGTCCACGTCACGGTCCTGAACCCCGGCTACACCCTGACCGAGTTCCACGACGTCAATGGGTCTCGCGATCAGGTGTCGCGCGCCTATCCGGCCTGGATGTGGATGGACGCCGCCCGCGTGGCGCAGATCGGCTACGACGCCTGCGAGGCGAACCGGGCCAGCGTGACGCCCGGCGTCATGAACAATGTCATGGCGGGCCTGGCGCGCGTCCTGCCCGACGGTCTGGCCCTGAAGATGGTGGCGAACCACGCCAGGCGGCTGGAGCGGCTGTAGGACCGCTCCAGGTCGAGGTCAGATATGGATCGCGTGGCCCAGGGCCCGCAGGGACGCCTCGTGGAAGGCTTCGCCCAGGGTCGGGTGGACGTGAATGGTCCCGGCCACGTCTTCCAGCACCGCCCCCATCTCCAGCATCTGGGCGAAGCTGTTGGACAGTTCCGACACATGCTGGCCCACGGCCTGGATCCCCAGCAGCCGGTGGTCGGCCTTGGAGGCGATCACTCGCACGAAGCCGCCGTCCTCGCCGGCCTCGATGGCTAGGGCCCGGCCGATGGCGGCGAAGGGGAAGACGGCGGTGATCACGTCGTCGCGGCCCTCGACATCGCTGGGGCCCAGACCCGCCGAAACAATCTCCGGCTCGGTGAAACAGACGGCGGCGATCGCCGTGGGATCGAACACCCGGTCGTGGCCGGCGATGATCTCGGCGACCACCTCGCCCTGGGCCGAACCCTTGTGCGCCAGCATCGGTTCGCCCGTCAGGTCGCCGACGGCCCAGACATTCTTCATGCTGGTGGCGCAGCGGTTGTCGATCTTCACGAACGGACCGGCCATGGCCACGCCCATGTTCTCCAGACCCCAGCCCTGGGTGCGCGGACGACGGCCGACCGTGACCAGCACCTTGTCGGCCTCCAGCTGCAGCGGCTCGCCGTCCTTGGTCGTGATCGACAGTTTTCCGTCGCCGAAGCCGCCAGCCCGCGCGCCCAGATGAAGCTCGACCCCGTACTTCTCCAGCCATTTGGCGACCGGATCGGTCAGGGCCTTGTCATAGAGGGGCAGGATCCGGTCGGCCATTTCGACGATGGCGACTTCGGCGCCCAGCTTTCGATAGGCGATGCCCAGCTCCAGCCCGATATAGCCGCCGCCGACCACGACCAGCTTCTTCGGGACCTCCGACAGGCTCAGCGCCTCCGTCGAGGAGATGACGTCGCCGCCGAACGGCAGGAAGGGCAGTTCGACCGGCTCGGACCCCGTCGCCAATATGACGTGTTCGGCGGTGATGCGGATATCGCCTTCGTCGGTTTTCACCACGCAGGTCTTGGCGTCGGCGAACTCGGCCCAGCCCTTGATGACCTTGACCTTGGCCTTCTTCAGCAGGGCCGCGACGCCGGCGTTCAGCTTGCGGACGATCCCGTCCTTCCACGCGACCGTCTGTTTCAGGTCGATCGCCGGCTTGGCCGCCGTGATGCCCAGGGTCCCGCCCCCGGCCGCCTTGGCCACGGTCTCGAACTTGCCCGCCGCATGGATGATAGCCTTAGACGGAATACAGCCGATGTTCAGGCAGGTCCCGCCGAGGCCGTCGCCACCGTCCACCAGCACAGTATCGAGGCCCAGCTGCCCGCAACGGATGCCCGCGACATAGCCGCCGGTGCCCGCGCCGATGATGAGAACTTTGGTTTTCAGGGTCTGGGTCACTGAGAGTCTGTCCCAAAGTCAAAGCGCCGTTTATCGCCGGAAGAACGCAGCGATTGAGTCGATATGGAGAACTGTTGGGCCTCGAAGCATCCGGCTGAACGACAAACTTCTACTCGGCCGGTCAGGGCATTCATGCGATAGAACCCATCTGCAACTGGAACGATCTTCGTCACATTCGAACAAGCGGACACTGCCGCAGAGATCGCGAGAGAAACCATCAAAAACACGCCCGCCACTCTTACCGCTTCTGGCGTTCCCAATCTGCTAACCAAACCCTGCATCTAGCTCACCCCATCCACAGTGTCGCGGGCTGCTCCAGCAACCCCTTGATCCGCTGCACGAACACCGCCGCGTCATGCCCGTCGACGATCCGGTGATCGAAGCTGGACGACAGGTTCATCATCTTGCGCACGACCTTCATCAGAGTTGGTAGGGCGCACGAACCCCCGGCTCATCGGCCGGAAAGTCCTTGGTGTTGCGGGTGACCAACAGCCGCCCCGTCGTCTGGGCGGCTGCCCAAATGACGGCGTCGGGGAATTTCAATCGGTAGGTCTGACGCAGAACGACCGCTCGCTCGGCCACAGCGTCGTCGAGGCCTATGACTATGAAGCCGTCCAAAAACTGTCGGGTATGGTTGGAGGACTCATCCGCCGCACCGACCATGACTTCGATCCAGGTCACGATGCTGATGGCCGGATTCTCGTAGCGTCCGATCTCGGCGGTCGCCTGTGGGTAGCCCTTCAGGTGATCGACGAGAATATTGGAATCCAGCAGGGCCGCTACCATTCGCTGCGGAGCCGCTCTTGGTAGGCGAGGCCGTCTTCACCGTCCTTGCCCCATATCCCGAAAGACTCTTCGAGGGTCGCTTTCCGACCGTTCCGCGCGACATAGTCGTCGATGGCGGCGCGGATCACGGCGGCGCGAGGCCGCTGCTCGCGCTTGGCGAGCTCGTCCAAGGCGGCGACCTGGGCCTCATTGGCGTCCACGAGAATACGCATCTCAAGCCTCCATGATATATGATGTGTATATCATGTCTGCGCGCTCACATCCACAAGGTCGCGGGCTGTTCCAGCAGGCCCTTGATCCGCTGCACGAACACCGCCGCATCATGGCCGTCGACGATCCGGTGATCGAAACTGGACGACAGGTTCATCATCTTGCGCACGACCATCTGGCCGTCCTTGACCACGACCCGGTCGGCGATCTTGTTGGGACCGACAATGGCGACCTCGGGGTGGTTGATGATCGGGGTGTGGACCACCCCGCCCAGGGTCCCCAGCGAGGTGATTGTGATGGTCGAGCCCGACAGTTCCTCGCGCTTGGCCGAACCGTCCTTGGCCGCGCCCGAGACGCGGGCGATCTCCAGCGCCGTATCCCAGGCGTCGCGCGCCTCGGCGTGGCGGACCACAGGCACCATCAGGCCGTTCGGCGTCTGGGCGGCTATGCCCAGATGGACCGGGGCGTGCTGGATCAGGACGCCCGCCTCGTCGTCATAATGGGCGTTGATCTGCGGCTGATCGCGCAGGGCCACCACGATGGCGCGGGCGATGAAGGGCAGCAGGTTCAGCTTGGGCTGATCCTTCGCCTTGGTCGCGTTCAGATGGGCCCGCAGCTCCTCCAGCGCCGTCATGTCGATTTCCTCGACATAGGTGATGTGCGGAATGCGGCGCACGCTCTCGGCCATCTTCTCCGCGATCTTGCGGCGCAGGCCGATGATCTTGACCTCGGTGGTCCCTTCGGCGCGGGCGAAGGGCGAGCCGCCGGCCGGAGCGGCGGACGTCGGAACCTGGCCGCCGCGGGCGATGAAGCCGTCCAGATCCTCGTGGGTGATCCGTCCGGCCGGGCCGGAGCCGGGCACGAAGGTCAGATCGACGCCCAGGTCGCGCGCGCGGTTGCGCACGGCGGGCGAGGCCAGGGGGCGTTCGCCGGGGGCCCGGCCGGTCAGGGCGGGGGCCGGTTTGCCCCCCTCCCCCGCTGCGCGGGTGCTCCCCCCAGGGGGGGGAGATTTTGGTGGGGCTGCCGGCGTCGATCCTCCCCCCTTGGGGGAAGCAGCGCCGGAGGCGACGGAGGGGGCCTGAACGGGGCTCTTGGCGACATTGCCGGCCCCGGCCACATCGAAGGCCACCAGCGGCCCGCCGACCGGCACGGCCTTGCCCGCCTCGCCGTACAGGGCGACGACCGTTCCGGCGACCGGCGAGGTGATCTCGACCGTGGCCTTGTCGGTCATGACGTCGGCCAGGATCTGGTCTTCCTCGACCGCATCCCCGACCTTGACGTGCCAGCCGACCAGTTCGGCCTCGGCCGTGCCTTCGCCGACGTCGGGCAGTTTGAAGACATAGTTGCCGGTGGAGGCCTGGGGGGCGTCAAGAGCCCCTCCACCACGCTTCGCGCGGTCCCCCTCCCCACTGGCGTGGGGAGGAGACGATGCCGCTACTGTCTCCTCCCCGCGCGAAGCGGGGGGAGGTGGCTCGGAGCGCAGCGGAGAGACGGAGGGGCTCTCTTCCGCATTCCCCGCCCCCTCGACCTCGAACTCGACCAACGGCCCGCGCACCGGCACCATGGCGCCGGGCTCGCCGTGCAGGGCGATGACCTTGCCGGACACAGGCGCGGTGATCTCTACGGTGGCCTTGTCGGTCATCACGTCGGCGACGATCTGGTCCTCGGCGACCGTATTGCCGACCTTGACGTGCCAGCCGACCAGTTCGGCCTCGGCGGTGCCTTCGCCCACGTCGGGCAGTTTGAAGACGAAACGACCCATCTTAACGTCCTCCGGCCATGACGCTCTTCGCGGCGTCTGAAACCCGTTGCGGTCCGGGGAAATATTCCCATTCGAAAGCATGGGGATAGGGGGTGTCCCAGCCGGTGACGCGGGCGATCGGCGCCTCCAGGTGATAGAAGCAACGCTCCTGCACCAGGGCCGACAGTTCGCCGCCGAAGCCCGAGGTCTTGGGCGCCTCGTGCACGATGACGCATCGGCCGGTCTTTTTCACGCTGGCCTCGATGGCCTCGATGTCCAGCGGCACGAGCGAGCGCAGGTCGATCACCTCGGCGTCCACGCCGGCGTGTTCGGCTCCCGCCAGCGCCACCCAGACCATTGTGCCATAGGCCAGGATGGTGACGTCGTTTCCTTCGCGCATCACGCGCGCCTTGCCGATCGGCTCGACATATTTGCCCGTCGGAACCTGCGCCAATTCTTGCGCCTTCCACGGCGAGACCGGCTTCTCGTGCCAGCCGTCGAACGGGCCGTTGTACAGGCGCTTCGGCTCGAAGAAGACGACCGGGTCGTCATCCTCGACGGCGGCGATCAACAGGCCCTTGGCGTCATAGGGGTTGGACGGAATGACGACCTTCAGCCCGGCGATATGGGTGAACAGGCTTTCCGGCGACTGGCTGTGGGTCTGGCCGCCGAAGATGCCGCCGCCATAGGGGCTGCGGACCACGATGGGGCTGGTGAACTGGCCGCCCGAGCGATAGCGCATCTTGGCCGCTTCGGAGACGATCTGGTCGTAGGCCGGATAGATGTAGTCGGCGAACTGGATCTCCACGACCGGACGCAGACCATAGGCGCCCATGCCGATGGCGGCGGCGACGATGCCGCATTCGCTGATCGGGGCGTCGAAGCTGCGGGTCAGGCCGTGCTTCTGCTGCAGCTTGTCGGTGACGCGGAAGACCCCGCCGAAATAGCCGGCGTCCTCGCCGAACGACAGGACGTTCGGATCCTCGGCCATCTTGACGTCCAGGGCCGAGTTCAGGGCCTGGATCATGTTCATCGGAACGACGCCGGCGCCGGTCGCTTCCGAAGCGGGAGCGGCGTTCTGATCGACCATGTCCGGTTCGACTCCGTCAGTACGATCCGCTTCGATAAAGGTGGTTTGCTCGCTCATGATCAGACCCCCACCTCGCGACGCTGTTCGACCAGGCGCCAGTCCTCGGTCGCATAGACCTCCTCGAACATGGTCTTCACGCTGGGACGCGACTGGCCCAGGGTGCCGATGGCCTCGGACTCCTTGCCGGCGGCGCGAACCTGTTCGACCGCCTCCTTGAGCGCCGCCGTGTGGCGCTCATCATCCCATTCGCCGATCAGCGTCAGATGCTGGCGCAGCCGCTCGATCGGATCGCCCAGCGGCCATTTCTCGTGCTCGTCGCCGGGGCGATAGCGGCTGGGGTCGTCCGAGGTCGAATGCGGGGCGCCGCGATAGGTGAACAGCTCGATCACCGTCGCCCCTAGGTTCGAGCGGGCGCGCTCCTCGGCCCACTGGGTCGCGGCCCACACCGCAAGAAAGTCGTTGCCGTCCACCCGCAGGGCCGGCAGGCCGTAGCCGATGGCCTTGGAGGCGAAGGTGGTCTCCAGCCCGCCGGCGATGCCCTGGAAGGACGAAATAGCCCACTGGTTGTTGACGATGTTCAGGATGACCGGGGCGCGATAGACGCTGGCGAAGGTCAGGGCGTTGTGGAAGTCGCCCTCGGCCGTGGCGCCGTCGCCGATCCAGCTGATGGCGATCTTGTCGTCGCCCTTGTAGGCGCTGGCCATGGCCCAGCCGACCGCCTGGGGGACCTGGGTGCCCAGATTGCCGCTGATGGTGAAGAAGCCGTAGTCCTTGGCCGAATACATGATCGGCAGCTGGCGGCCTTTGATCGGGTCTTCGGCGTTGGAATAGATCTGGTTCATCATCGCCGTCAGCGGATAGCCGCGCGCGATCAGCAGCCCCTGCTGGCGATAGGTGGGGAAGCCCATGTCCTCGCGGCTCAGGATCATGCCTTGGGCGACTGCGATGGCCTCCTCGCCGGTGCACTTCATATAGAAGCTGGTCTTGCCCTGACGGTGGGCGCGGTGCATCCGGTCGTCGAAGGCGCGGGTCAGGATCATGGCCTTCAGGCCGCGACGAAGTGTCTCGGGGTCCAGGCGCGGATTCCACGGCCCGACGGCGTTTCCATCCTCGTCCAGCACCCGGATCAGTCGAAAGGCGTGATCGCGCATCTCATAGGGCGCCGTCGAAACCTCCGGCCGATCCACGGCTCCGGCGGGGTCCATCGTCAGATGGCTGAAATCCGGCGCGTCGCCCGGCCGACCCGAGGGTTCAGGCACGCGCAAAGAAAGGGGGCGACTGTTCTTTTGGCTCATTTTGTCGTTCATGCGGGCGTCCGGTTCCGTTCGGAGGATGCGTCCGTGTTTCCTCTGGACGTGTGATAACACGGCCCCTAAGCAGGCGCTCGCTCAAATTGACCTTGCAAAATCCCTATTTAGGGTATTTTATTTCGCCATAACCACAATCGGAGAAACGCATTGGCGGACGAACTCGATCCCATCGACGCCCGGATCCTGGATATCCTGCAACAAGACGCCGGACTGTCGGTCGCCGAAGTGGCGGATCGGGTCGGGTTGTCGGCCTCGCCCTGCTGGCGGCGCATCAAACGGCTGGAAGATTCCGGCCTGATCACCAAGCGCGTCACCCTGCTGAACGCCAAGCTGCTGGGCCTGGATTTCGAGGTCTACGCCATCGTCAAACTGATGCTGCCCTCGGCCGAGAACCTCGACATCTTCGAGGCGGCGGTCGCCAAATGGCCGGAAGTGGTCCAGTGCGCCACCATCACGGGCCGCGAGGACTATGTGCTGCGAATCATCACCTCCGACATGCACGCCTTCGACAAGTTCCTGCGCGAAAAGCTGCTGGCCCTGGGCATCGTCTCAGACTGCGAGAGCCATATCGTCACCCGCGGCGTGAAGAATGTGACCGCCCTGCCTCTTGGCATAGTGACCCCTCACGTCGGATAAGACCGTTCGGCGGCGTCTTCCGCCGAGGGGATGCCGAACATGATCGAACTGGTGATCGACGCGCGCCGTAAGGACCTGGGCGGGTTCGAGGTCGGCCGCGTCCTGCCCTTCCATTCGCGCCGGATGGTCGGGCCCTTCATCTTCCTGGATCAGATGGGCCCGGCCGAGTTTGCGCCGGGCGCCGCCGCCATTGATGTGCGGCCGCACCCCCACATCGGCCTGTCGACCCTCACCTATCTGTTCGAGGGCGAGATCCTGCACCACGACAATCTCGGCTATAACCAGCCCATCCGCCCCGGCGAGGTGAACTGGATGACGGCCGGCAAGGGCATCGTCCATTCCGAGCGCACCGACCCACTGAAGAAGAGCCGCGGCGGGCCGATGCACGGCATGCAGGCCTGGGTCGCCCTGCCCGACGAGGCCGAGGAAATCGACCCCTCCTTTCATCATCTGGGCGAGGACGCCCAGCCTTCCTATGAGAACGGCGGCCTGTTCGCGCGTCTGGTGGCCGGAGAAGCCTATGGCGCCAAGGCGAGCGCGCCGGTGTCCTCGCCCCTCTTCTATGTGCACTGGGAGCTTCAGCCCGGCGTCCGCACCGCTCCGCCTCCGGGCAAGGGCGGCGGCGGCATGAGCGAGCGGGCCCTGTTCGTGGCCAAGGGGGCGATCGAAGTGGGCGACCGCACCTTCCATGAAGGCCAGATGATCGTGCTGGAGCCGACGGCCGAGCCGACGGTCAAGGCCCTAGTGCAATCGACCGTCATGGTCCTTGGCGGCGAGCCGGTGGGCGAACGGCTGATCTGGTGGAACTTCGTCGCCTCCAGCCAGGCCCGCATCGACCAGGCCAAGGCCGACTGGAAGGCCGGTCGGATGAAACTCCCGAGCGAGGACGATCTGGAGTTCATCCCCCTTCCGGAGGAGCCGGTCCAAGCCCAGGCCGCCCCGGCCCCGGTCGAACCCAAGCCGACAGATCCGGTCTGAGGGCGCACCCGCATTCTCTCTCCCCGTTCCGGGGGGGGGGGAGAAACGGATGACTTGTTCTCCCCCATTTGCCCCCGCCCCTGCAACCGGCTAACGCCTCGCGCATGAACTTCGCATTCGACGCCCAGGTCACCGCCGCCCTGTTCGACAACACCGGCGCCGTCTTCGCCCTCGGCGACGGCTCGGTCCGGTTCGCCGACGGCGCGACGGTCCAGGCGCATGACGGCGCCGTCCTGTGCGCCGCGGTTCATCCGTCCGGCGAAGGGGTGGTGACCGGCGGCGACGACGGTCGGCTGGTCTGGAGCCGCCCCGGCGTCGAGCCTGCGGTCTTGGCCGAGGCGAAGAACCAGTGGATCGACGCCGTGGACGCCTCGCCAGCGTCGGGCCTGATCGCCTTTTCCTGGGGGCGCACCCTGTCGGTGATCGATCCGTCCGAACCGGGTTTCCGGCGCGACTTCCAGCATGAACGCACCGTCTCCGGCGTGGCCTTCGAACCCAAGGGACGGCGCATCGCCGCCTCGACCTACGGCGGCGCGGCCCTCTGGTACGCCCGGATCGAGAAGCAGCAGCCGACCAGGCTGAGCTGGGCCGGGTCGCACACCGGCGTGGCCTTCTCGCCCGACGGCGCCTTCGTCGTCACCACCATGCAGGATAATCAGCTTCACGGCTGGCGGCTGAAGGACGCCAAGAATCTGCGGATGGGCGGCTATCCATCCAAGGTCCGCTCCCTGGCCTTCCTGGCGAACGGCCAGCTGCTGGCCACCTCGGGCGCCCAGGGCGCCGTGCTTTGGCCCTTCATCGGCTCCAACGGCCCGATGGGCCGCGAGGCGACCGAGATCGGCTATGACGAGGCCAGCCGGATCAATCTGGTCTCGGCCCGCGTGAACCACGGCCTGCTGGCCGCCGGCCTGAACGACGGCCGGGTCTGGGTCGCCCATCCGGCCGCCCAGGGCCTGAACTTCGTCAAGGCCAACAAGGGCCCGGTCATCGTCGCCCTCTGCCTCAGCCCGGCGGCTGATGCGGTCGCCTGGGCCGACGAGGACGGGGCCGCCGGGGTGGCGATCCTCTGATGGCGAGGTGGCCTCGTCCATCCTGGCTCCGGGCGGTCGTCATCGCCGCCGCCATCCTGACCACCGTGCCGGTCGGCGGCGTCCTCTGGGTCGCCCTCTTCCCGCCCCTGCCCACCATCCTGATGCTGCGCCAAGCCGTGCGCGGCGAGGGGCTGGACTACCAGTGGCGCGGGCTGAAGCAGATTTCGCCCCATCTGGTCGACGCCGCCATCGCCGCCGAGGACGCCCGCTTCTGCAGCCACCACGGCTTCGACATGGAGGCCATCCAGAAGGCCCTGGACCACAACGCCGAGGGCGGGCGCATCCGGGGCGGCTCCACCATCAGCCAGCAGACGGCCAAGAACGTCTTCCTGTGGCCCGGCCGCGACTGGGTCCGCAAAGGCTTTGAGGCCGGATACACCGTCCTGATCGAGACCGTCTGGTCCAAGCGGCGGATCATGGAGGTCTATCTGAACGTCGTCGAATGGGCGCCGGGCGTCTACGGCGCCCAGGCGGCGGCCCAGCACTGGTTCGGCAAGGACGCCGCAGACCTGAGCCGGCGCGAGGCGGCTCGCCTGGCCGCCATCCTGCCGGCGCCGCGCCGCTATCAGGCCGCGGCCCCCGGCCCCTACGTCCGTCGCCGCGCCGGCCGCATCCAGGCCGCCATGGGAACGGTGCGTAATGACGGCCTGGATAACTGCGTCCGGCTCAAGCAGGCCGAAGGTCGGTAGCCCGGCGACGGCTCAAGTAGGCCGAAGGCCGATAGCCCAGAACGATTCCGGCTCAACCGCCCCGCTTGACGCGGCGCCGCCCCTGACCTCTCCTGCGCCCGCTGTTCAGGAGATCCATCATGAAGCGTCAGATGACGACCGCCGCTGCGGTCTGCGCCCTCGCCTTCGCCGCCGGCTGCGCCGCCTCCCCGACCCCGGACAAGGCTCTGCCGCTTCAGGCCGACGCCGGCGCCCAGACCTTCACCCCCGCCCCCGTCACGGCCACGGGCCTGAGGGCCGACTATCCCACGACCGCCGAAGGCGCGACCCAGTTCGTCGCCGACGCCGAGGCCAAGATGCTGACCTTCGGCGAATACGCCGCCCGGGTGCAGTGGGCCCGCGCCACCAACATCACCTTCGACACCATGTGGCTGGAATCCAAGGTCAACGCCGAGGCGACCGAGCTCCAGGTCCAGTTCGCCAACCAGGCGGCCAAGTTCAACGACGTCGCAGTCGATCCGGTGGTCCGCCGCAAGCTGAACCTGCTGCGGCTCGGCATCGTCCTGCCCGCCCCGAACCGCCCCGGCGCCGCCGAGGAGCTGTCGCAGATCGCCACCCGTCTGGATTCGACCTATTCGACCGGCAAGTTCGACTTCAAGGGACGGCAGATTACCCTGGACGAGGCCTCGCTGATCCTGGCCGACAGCCGCGACCCGAACGAAACCAAGGCCCTTTACGAAGGCTGGCGCACCATCTCGCCGGTGATGAAGAACGACTACGCCCGCATGGTCGAGATCGCCAATGAGGGGGCGCGCGAACTGGGCTTTTCCGACACCGGCGCCCTGTGGCGGTCCGGTTACGACATGCCGGCCGACGACTTCGCTGAGGAGACCGATCGGCTCTGGGCCCAGGTCAAACCCTTCTACGAGAATCTGCACTGCTATGTCCGCGCCCGGCTGAACGCCAAATACGGCGACGCCGTCCAACCCGACCACGGCCCGATCCGCGCGGATCTGCTGGGCAATATGTGGTCCCAGCAGTGGGGCAACATCTATGACGTGGTCGCCCCGACCAGCGGCGGCGCCTCCAGTTACGACCTGACCGAACTGCTGAAGGCCGCCGACTACGACCCCGTGAAGATGGTCAGGACGGGGGAGGGCTTCTATGTCTCCCTGGGTCTCGATCCCCTGCCCCAGACCTTCTGGGAACGCAGCCAGATCGTGCGCCCCCGCGACCGCGAGGTCGTCTGCCACGCCTCGGCCTGGGATCTCGACAACACCGAAGACATCCGCATCAAGATGTGCACCAACGTCAACGGCGACGACTTCTACACCGTCCACCACGAACTGGGGCACAACTACTACCAGCGGGCCTACAAGAACCAGCCGATGCTGTTCCGCAACGGGGCGAACGACGGCTTCCATGAGGCGATCGGCGACTTCGTCGGCCTGTCGGCCCTGACCCCCACCTATCTCAACCAGATCGGTCTGTTGAAGACGACGCCGGGCGCGGAAGAGGACATTCCCTTCCTGCTGAAGATGGCGCTCGACAAGATCGCCTTCCTGCCCTTCGGCCTGATGGTGGATCGCTGGCGCTGGGGCGTCTTCTCCGGCGAGACCTCGCCGGACCAGTACAACGCGGCCTGGACCGCAGACATGCTGAAATATCAGGGCCTGGTCCCGCCGGGGCCGCGTCCGGCCAACGCCTTCGACCCCGGCGCCAAATATCACGTACCGGGCAACACCCCCTACACCCGCTACTTCCTGGCCCACATCTATCAGTTCCAGTTCCAGCGCGCCGCTTGCCGCCAGGCCGGCTGGACCGGCCCCCTGCACCGTTGCTCGGTCTATGGGAACAAGGCGGTGGGCGCCCGTTTCAACGCCATGCTGGAAATGGGCCAGTCCAAGCCCTGGCCCGAGGCCCTTCAGGCCTTCACCGGAGAGAGCGCAAACGACGCCTCGGCGGTCGCCGACTATTTCGCCCCTTTGAATCAATGGCTGACGGTCCAAAACCGCGGCCATGACTGCGGCTGGTCGCAGGCCTGAAGACGGTCCTTAGGCCGGGTCTGTTAACCGCGATCCGTCAGCCTTCCTTTAACCGCATGAGGCCATTGTGGCCTCATGCGGGCGGCGCGCGCCTGTAAGGAAGCGACGACATTGGCGCCACAACCGATCCATAAGGTCCTCAGCGGCCTTCGGGCCCTGGCCTTCCTGCTGGGCGGCGACCGGCGCGGCAATGTGGCGATCATCTTCGCTCTCAGCCTGCCCGTCATCGTCATGCTGGCCCTGGGCGGCGTCGACATTCACCGCATAACCACGGCCAAGGCCCAGTTTCAGGACGCCCTGGACGCCGCCGCCCTGGCCGCCGCGCGGTCTCCCTATACGACGCCGGAAGAGCTGAAGAGCATCACCCTGGTCAATCTTCGCGCCAATCTGAAGGGGATTGAGCTCGAGCCGGTTCAGGACGGCGACGTTCAGGTCGCCATGAACGACAAGAGCGTCGTCATCGCCACCGCTCAGGGGCGGGTAAAGACCCTGGTCGCCAACATCGTGCTTCCGCCCTACGGCCAACTGCTGGACGACACCCTGCCCGTCTCGGTGCGATCCGAGGTCAACCGCTCCTCGCGCGATGTGGAGGTGGCCCTGGTCCTGGACATTACCGGCTCGATGAACGACTGCGCCGCCAGTTGCTCAAGCGGCCGCAAGATCGACAATCTGAAGTCGGCGGCCAAGGAGCTGATCGACATCGTCGTCCAAGACAACCAGTCGCCCTTCTATTCCAAGGTGGCCCTGGCTCCCTATTCCATGGGCGTCAATGTAGGCGACACCTATGCTGATAGGGCGCGCGGAGCGCTCGGCTCCAGCACCCAGTCCATCACCGCAGCGACCTGGCTGACGGGCTCGGTCAAGACGATCACCGGCATCACCCGCGCCTATACGGCCGTGGTCACCGCCTCTAACCACGGCTTCAAGAACGGCGACATCGTGACGATCTGGAGCGCGGAAACGATGGCACCCCTTAACGGCGTCGCCCTTACGGTGGGCAACGCCACGACCAACACCTTCAGCCTCCTCGGCAAGGACAGCCGCTACTATTCCGCCTTCTCAGGCCGGGCCTATGTCGCCAAATGCGCCCGGGCGGACTGCAACATCGTCATTACCATGGCCCGCCACGGCCTGTCGCCCGATGGGGACGCCGCTGTCCTGAGCGGCATGGGCGGCCTCAGCCAGTTGAATGACATCGGTTTCCGCGTCGCCGGCGTCAGCGCGACCACGGCGACCTTGGCGCTCGACGCCTCTCAAGCCCAATTGGCGAACGCCCCCATGGGCGGAGCCGCCTATACGTCGGGCGGCCAGCTGGTCTGCGGCGTGGACGGCTGTTCGAACCGAGATTTCGTCAATGCGGCAGGAACCTGGACGCGCTTTCCCGGAACGACCTGCGTGTCGGAAAGAGCCGGGGCGCAGGCCTATACGGATGCGGCCCCGTCCACCTCGTCCTGGGTTGGACGAAGCTACGCCGGAACCGGCAACGCCTGCCCGGCCTCCCGAATCGTCCCCCTGACCAACGTCAAGAAGACCCTGACCGACGCCATCAACGGAATGTCGGCGGTCGGATCGACGGCGGGCCATATCGGTTTGGCTTGGGGCTGGTATCTGGTTTCGCCGACCTTCGGCCTGTGGTCAGGCGCAGGCGCGCCCGCCGCCTATGACTCCACCAAGACCTTGAAGGCCGTCGTGCTGATGACCGACGGGGAGTTCAACACCCCCTATTTCCGGGGCGTGATCGCCGGAGACGCAGGGGTCGGCAGCGGCGGGGCGGACACCCATATCAACCAGCCCGCCACCAACGGCTCTTCCTTCGACCAAGCCTATCGGCTCTGTCAAAACATGAAGGCCGTCGGCGTCATCGTCTATACGGTCGGCTTCGATATCGGCGCGGCACAGAATATGACCGGTCCGATCGATTCCGCCGGCGAGCTGATGGCGCGGTGCGCCACCAACCCCGACCGGGCTTTCCAGGCGTCCAGCTCCACCGACCTTTCCGACGCCTTCCGAGACATCGGACGGGACATCACCCGACTGCGCATCTCCCGCTAGGGACGACTCGCCTCAGAGCAGGCGGATTTCGCGCAGACGTTCGGTCAGATAGTCCTCTGCCAGAATGGTCTTGCCGGCATAGCGATCGGGATTGTCCGGCGTGATCGTGCTCGGCAGCGTCTCAATCGGGAAGTCCGGGTTGAAATGCAGGAAGAAGGGCGTCGAATAGCGGGCGAAGCCTCGACGTTCGGGCGCGGGATTGACCACCCGGTGCGTCGTCGACGGCAAAACGTGGTTCGTCAGACGCTGCAGCATGTCGCCGATATTGATCACTAGGGCGCCGGGCGGCGGCGCGATGTCCAGCCAGCTTCCGTCCTTCTCCTTCAGCTGAAGTCCGGCCTCCTCGGCCCCCAGCAGCAGGGTGATGACGTTGATGTCCTCGTGGGCGCCGGCCCGAACCCCCGGCGCATCGGCGGGAACCGGCGGATAGTGCAACATGCGAAGCACGCTGTTGCCCATCTCGACCTTGTCGTCGAAATAGTCGTCGCTCAGTTTCAGGAAACGCGCGATGGCCCGGAGAATCCGCCGCCCCAGCGCGTCAAGATCCTCGTACATGCCGTAAAGGTGGTCCCGGAAACCGGGCACTTCCACGGGCCAGAGGTTGTCGCGCATGAAGCGGCGGTACGGATGGTCCTGCGGCAGTTCGCGACCAACGTGCCAGAATTCCTTCAGATCCACGGCGGTCGCCCCCTTGGCCGCCTCGACCCCGAACGGGGTCGGGCCCCGCGCCCCGCCGGTTCCCGGCTGGTGGTACTGGCGTTTGGTGGCTTCCGGCAGGGCGAAGAAGGTCTTGGCGGCGTCGATCGCGGCGGCGATACGCGCCTCGTCCAGACCATGGTCGGCCACAACCCCAAAGCCGAACCGGGTGAAGGAGGCGCCCAGCTCATCGCTGAACGCCTGAAAATCCTTGTCATACAAGGTCATGGAAACAGGGGTGATGGTTGAGGCGGCGGTTGGGGCCGAGATCGCGCTCACGGGCGTCGTCCTTGTTCAGACAATGTGCGGCGGTTCCTTACCCCCATTCCGCGCCCCTGTCAGGTTCAAGCCGTCGGTCCCTCAAGAACCGCTCGCCCGTTCACCTAAGGTACAGCTTGGAACCTAGACAGTAGGGGGGGCGTTTCTCGCGCCAGACTGCCAATCGGAAGGACCAATCCATGCGCGCCAAGATTTTCGTCGCCGGTGTCTCCATCGCCGCCCTACTGGGCGCGGCGGCCTGCACCACGACCGACCCCTATCGCTCGACCCCCGTCCGCAACAACACCGGAACCGGCGCCATCGCCGGCGCCCTGGGCGGAGCCCTGCTCGGCTATCTGACCAACACATCCAACGGCGAACAGGGTCGTAAGAACGCCCTGATCGGCGCGGGCGTCGGCGCGCTGGGCGGTGCTGCGGTCGGTCAGTATATGGACCGCCAGCAACGCGCCATGGAGGCTCAGCTCTCCGGCACCGGCGTCGGCGTGGCGCGCCAGGGCGACAATCTGGTGCTCCGCATGCCGTCCGACGTCACCTTCGCCACCAACCAGTATTCGATCGACCCGCGCTTCCTGCCCGTGCTCGATGACGTCGCCCGGGTGCTGCAGGAATATGATCGCTCCACCATCGACGTGATCGGTCATACGGATTCCTCGGGTGGCGATGCGATCAACCAGCCCCTGTCGGAGCGCCGCGCCAGCAGCGTGGCGGCGGAACTCGTGCGTCGCGGCGTCCTGGCCGAGCGCCTTTATGTCGCCGGCGCCAGCTCTCGGAACCCCGTGGCGTCCAATGCGACTCCCGAAGGCAAGGCCCAGAACCGCCGCGTCGAGATTCTGATCCGGCCTTTTACCGGCTGAGGCTTTCAGAACAATCCGCAATCCGGAAGGCGGCGTCTCGCGACGCCGCCTTTTGTCCGCCCGACACCGTTCCGTGACTTGCATCCCCGCGCGCGTCGTGATCCTCCCAGAAGGACGTCGGGGGAGGAACCATGACGCCGGATGACCGGGACCTGGCCAAGAGTCTGACACTCGCAGCAGTCGCTGTGATCTGCGCCGTCCTGAGCGCCACCCTCGTGATCACGGCCGGCGAGGCCCTTCTCGCCCCCTCTCTGCCTACATCCGCCGCGCAAGCTCCGGCTCTGACCAATACAGCCGGCTGAGACGCCGCGCCGCCCCTCCGTCCTCTTCCGCCGCCACATGCTGGAAGACACGGCACGGGGGGCGACCTGTCGCAGACACCCCCTCCGCAAACAGAAACGCCGCCCCCTTTCGGAGACGGCGTTCAGCTCTTCAGCTTCGAGATCGGCGGGATCGACCCGGTGAAACCGGGTCGATCCTTCGCCTGTCTTAGAAGTTGATGTCGATGGTGGCGCGACGGTTGAGCGGTTCGCGCACGCCGTCGGCGGTGGGCTTGGCCAGGGCGGTTTCACCCTTGCCGTCCAGGGCGATGACGCCACCGTTGACGCCTTGGGCGACCAGAGCGTCCGCGACGGTGCGCGAACGACGGTTCGACAGGCCGAGGTTATAGGCGGCCGAGCCCGAGGTGTCGGTGTAGCCGACGATCAGGACGCGGGTCGGACGGCCCGACTTGGCGTAGTTGGCGGCCTGAGCGACCACCGAGCGAGCCTCAGCCGTCAGGTCCGAGCGATCCCAGTCGAAATAGACCACGAACTGACGCTCGGCCGGCTTTTGCGGAACCGGCGGCGGGGGCGGCGGCGGCGGGGGCGGGGGCGGCGGCGGGGGCGGCGGGGGCGGCGGAGGCGGCGGGGCCGCTTCTTCGGCGCCGAAGCTGTAGCGCAGGCCCAGGGTCACGGTGTGCGACTGATCGTAGTCGCCGTCCCATTCGCCGAAGGCGGTGGCGCCGGCGCCCGTGCCGGCCGTGGTCGATTCCCACGAGGCGTCGCCCGTCAGATAGCGGTAGGTCAGGTCGATGTTGGCGCGGTCGCCAATGGCCCAGGCCAGACCGGCGATCGCCTGAGCGGCGAACTTGGTCGAGCTGTCGTCAATGGCGAACGCGGCGCCGCGGTTAGCGCGCAGATTGCCGATGGTGTCGACGTTGACGCGGTTCACGCCGGCGCCCAGGCCGACGAAGGGACGCACGCCCCAGGCTTCATAGCCGAAGTCATAGATGACGTTGGCCATCAGGGTGGCGGACTCGATGTCGCCTTCCGGCGAATAGCAGCCGCCCGTCGCCGGGGTCACGTTGCACAGGCCCTGGGTGCCCGAAACGGCGCGCACCGTGCCGATGTCGCCCGAGCGGTAGCCGCCTTCGAGCTCGACGCGCCAGTTGGGGTTGAAGCGATAGCCGAGGCGAGCAAAGGCCGCCCAGCCGTTGTTCACTTCATAGTTCCAGTTCGCGCCGGTGGTCGACGACTCGGCGTTGATGTCGTCGATGATGTGGTAGCCGGCGTCGATCGCGCCATACCAACCGTTGGGATCTGCCGAGGCCGCGCCAGCCGACAGGGCCAGGGCGGCCGCTGCGCTGGAGGCCAGCACGATAGTCTTCATACGCATAGGGTATAGCCCTCCGCCTGTTAGAACCTAGGGCGGATCTTACCGCCTAGGCGGCTCTTATCAGCGTTGCCGTGGAAGGTCGAGGCTGAAACTTGACGACGCAAGCTCTGAAATGAGGCGCCGTGCCATTGATGCTACAGATGAAATTGGCCTTCACACGCAGATTCGTCCGAGTTCCGTCGTTTTTCCGTCTTCCGCCGAGGGCCGGCCCAACCTTCAGCTCGCTGCGGAAACGATCTGCATCCCGAGCCATTCGCCCACCAGAGCCGGCTTGTCGGCGCCCTCGATCTCGATCGTCAATTCATGTTTAAGAAGCCAGCGCCCCTCGCCCTTGTCGGTTGCATCCAACAGGCGGAACCGGCCCCGCACGCGAGATCCCGCCGGGACGGGCGCCAGAAACCTCAGCCGGTCGAAACCGTAGTTGACGCCCATGGTCAGACCATCCAGCGGCGCCACGGCGTCATAGCTCATGGCGGACGCCAGACTCAGGGTCAGAAAACCGTGAGCGATGGTTCCGCCGAAGGGCGTCGCCCTCGCCGCCTCGGGATCGACGTGGATGAACTGATGGTCCTCGGTGCAGTCCGCAAAGGCGTCGATCCGATCCTGACCAATCTCGAACCATCGGGACACCCCGACTTCCTGACCGATCAAGGCGTGAAGATCCTGGGTCCGGGTCATGGCCGTCTTCTCCTCCGTCTCTCTATTTTCCAAGACCTTGACCCAGCTCCGGAGCAGTGAAAAGGGTCAACCCTCGAACCGCCCCTCAATGATCGCGGCGTAAAGCCCGGGATCGACATTGCCGCCGGACAGGATCAGGCCTGTCGTCCGGCCCGCGCCCTCGACCTTTCCGGCCAGCAGGGCCGCCAGGGACACCGCCCCGCCGGGCTCCACCACCAGTTTCAGATGGCGGAAGGCGAACCGCACCGCCTCGGCGACCTCGGCGTCGGACACGGTCAGGGCGCCGTCCAGGCGGCGGTTGATCGGCCAGGTCAGGACGCCGGGCATGGGCGCCATCAGGGCGTCGCAGATCGAGGGCGGCCCCGCCGGGCGCCCGACCCGTTCCCCGGCCGCCAGCGACCGGGCCGTGTCGTCATAGGCGTCGGGCTCGACCACCAGGACGCGGGTCTCGGGGCTGCGCTCGGCCATGACCAGATTGATCCCGGCCATCAGCCCGCCGCCCGAGGCGCCGCACAACAGCTGATCCATCGGCGCGTCGGCCTGGTCCATCATCTCCAGCGCCGTCGTCCCCTGGCCCTCGATGATGAAGGGATCGTCGAACGGCGGCACCAGGACGCAGCCCCGCTCGGCGGCGATGGCGGCGCCGATTTCCTCGCGGCTCTCGGTCCAGCGATCATACAGCCGCACCTCCCCGCCGAAGCCGATCACCCCCTCGACCTTAACCTTTGGGGAATCGGACGGCATGACGATGATCGCCGGCGTCCCCACCAGGGCGGCGGCGGCGGCCACCCCCTGGGCGTGGTTGCCGGACGAAAAGGCCACCACCCCGCGTCTCTTCTCCTCGGCATTCAGCCGGCTGATGCGGTTATAGGCGCCGCGAAACTTGAAGGCCCCGGCGATTTGCAGGTTCTCCGCCTTCATCAGAACCCGGCCGCCGACCACGGCGTTCAGGGCAGGGCTCTCGATCAGGGGCGTGCGGACGGCGACACCGTCGATCTGGCGGGCGGCGTCGAGAACGCCTTCATAGCTGGGCAGGTGCGTCGTCATATGCTCCCCTTAGCCCGACCGCAGGCGTCGCCCAAGACGGCGCAGGGAGAGAAAGACAATGAGCCTGATCCTCGCCATCGACCAAGGCACGACCTCGACCCGGGCCATCGCCTTCGAGGTCCGGGACCACGACCTGCGCCCGGTCGCCGTCAGCCAGATCGAGCTGGCTCAGCATTTCCCCCGCTCCGGCTGGGTCGAGCATGACGCGGGCGAAATCTGGTCCGCCACCCTCCAGACCTGCCGCGAAGTGGTGCGCCAGGCGGGCGGGGTCGACCGGTTCGCCGCCGTGGGCCTGACCAACCAGCGCGAGACGTCGGTGATCTGGGACGCCGCGACGGGGGAGCCCCTGCACCGCGCCATTGTCTGGCAGGACCGCCGCACCGCCGAGGTGACCGCCCGCCTGACCGCCGAGGGGCGTGAGCCGGGTGTCCAGTCCGCCACCGGCCTGATCCTCGACCCCTATTTTTCCGCGACCAAATTCGCCTGGCTGCTGGACGCCGTGCCCGGCTCGCGCGAGCGCGCCGCGCGGGGCGAGGTGAAACTGGGCACGATCGACGCCTGGCTGATCTGGAAACTGACCGGCGGCCGAGTTCACGCCACCGACGCCGCCAATGCGTCGCGTACAGCCCTGATGGATCTGAAGACGGTCGAGTGGCGCGACGACCTGTGCGTCCTGTTCGACGTGCCGCGCCAGGCCCTCGCCGCCATCGTCCCCTGCGCCGGCCGTATCGGCGAGACCGATCCGGCGCTGTTCGGCCGCCCCCTGCCCATCGCCGGATCGGCGGGCGACCAGCAGGCCGCCCTCGTCGGCCACGGCGCCCTCACGCCGGGCGACGCCAAGATCACCTACGGCACCGGCGCCTTTCTGGTGGCCAATGTCGGCGCCGAGCCGGTGGCCTCGACCCGCCGTCTCCTCGGCACGCTCGGCTACCAGGCCGAGGGCCGCACCGCCTATGCGCTGGAGGGGTCGATCTTCTCGGCCGGCTCGGCGATCCAGTGGCTGAGGGACGGGGTCAAGCTGATCTCTGAATCCCGCCAGTCCGAAGCCCTGGCCCAGAGCCTAGCCGACAACGGCGGGGTCTATCTGGTCCCCGGCTTCACCGGCCTGGGCGCCCCCTGGTGGGAGCCGGAGGCGCGCGGAACCGTGGTCGGGCTGACGCGGGATTCCGGCCCGGCCCATTTCGTCCGCGCGGCGCTGGAGGCCCTGGCCTATCAGACCCGGGATCTGCTCGACGCCCTGGCCCAGGACGGCGCCCCGCCCCTGAAGACCCTGAAGGTGGACGGCGGCGTCACCGCCAACAGTTTCGCCATGCAGTTCGTCGCCGACATCTGCGAGGTCGAGGTCGAACGTCCGGCCTTCCAGGAGATGACGGCCCTGGGCGCTGCGCGTCTGGCGGCCCTGGGCGTGGGTCTGATCTCTGATCTTCAGGCCTGTCCGGCCGAGGCCCCGGCCTGCTGGAAGCCCCGAATGAGGCCTCAGGAACGCGACCGTCTGCTTTCAGGCTGGCGTCGCGCGGTCAAGGCCGCCATCATCGCCGCGCCGGAGCGCGCCTAAGACGCGGGCGGCTCTAGGGAAACGCTGAAAGAACCGACTGGGCTGTACATGACCGACGCCTCCGCCGCCGACGCGCCTCTGCAGGATGCTCAAACCGCCTTTTCCGGCACGCGCGAGGTCGATCCCCGCTACCGGCTGGACGAGGCGAGGCTGGACGCCTGGATGACCGAAAACGTCGCGGGCTACGCCGGCCCTCTGACGGTGCGCCAGTTCAAGGGCGGTCAGTCCAATCCCACCTATGAGCTGACCACCCCGACCGCCGCCTATGTGCTGCGCCGCAAGCCGCCGGGCCTGCTGTTGCCCAGCGCCCACGCCGTCGATCGCGAATTCCAGGTCATCTCCGCCCTGGCCGCCCAGGGCTTTCCCGTGGCCAGGCCCCACGCCCTCTGCCTGGACGAGGGCGTCATCGGCTCGATCTTCTATGTGATGGACAAGGTGGAGGGCCGTATCTTCTGGGATCTGAAACTGCCCGGCCTCAGCCCCGCCGAGCGCCGGGCCATCTATCACGCCCAGACCGACGCCCTGGCCCGGCTTCATGCCTTCGATCCCGCCGCCATCGGCCTGGCCGACTATGGCAAGGCCGGCAACTATTTCGCCCGTCAGGTCGGCCGCTGGACCAAACAGTATCGCGCCTCGGAGACCGAGGCCGTCCCCGCCATGGACCGGCTGATCGCCTTCCTGCCGGACAGTCTCCCGCCGGAGGGTCCCTGCCGCATCGTCCACGGCGACTTCCGCCTGGACAATATGATCCTGGCTGAAGACCGGGCGGACGTCCGCGCCGTTCTGGACTGGGAGCTGTCGACCCTGGGCGATCCCATGGCCGACTTCTCCTATCTGCTGATCGCCTGGGCCATTCCCGCCAGCCTGCGAAACGGCCTCGCCGGCGCCGATCTCGTGGCCCTGGGCATTCCCTCGGTCGAGGAGACGGTGGATCGCTACGCCGCCGCCACTGGCTTGCGCCCAGCCGATCTAGACTGGCTCTACGCCTATAATCTGTTCCGTCTCGCCGCCATCTGCCAGGGCATCGCCGGCCGCGTTCGCGACGGCACGGCGGCCAGCGCCCACGCTCGCAGCATGGCCGCCCAGGTCGGGCCGCTCAGCGAGGCGGCCTGGACGTTTGCCAAGAAGGCGGGGGCCTGATCCGCCTGGGGCTCAGCCGCCTCGATCCGCCCCGCCGGACCCGGAGGTCGGCCTGCGGACGGCGGCGCCCAGAATGCGCCGATCCGCCTTGTCCTGAATCATCACGACCACAGCGTCCTCGTCCCGCGTCTGAGGCAGGGGGTACAACATCGGCCGGCCCCGCCAGTCGCCCAGGCGCGTGACGTCGCGGACCACATTCAGCTGGCGCACCTCGCGGCCGCGGTTTTCGCCGCGACCGACCTCGACCACCTGGACGCCGGGCGTATAGGTGACGGCCAGAACCTCGGCCCCGCCCGCCGGGACGCGGCCCGAGCCGACGCCGACCTGATCGCCGCCTTGGCGGAACTCGATCTCGGGCGGCCAAGCGCGGCGGCCCGCCGCCTCGAGGATGGCGGTCTCAAGCTCAGGTCCGCGCACGCCCGAGACCTGTCGGCGGCCGTCGATGACCACCTGGGGCGTGGAGACGCCGCGCTGACGCAGGGCGGCGCGATAGGCCCGCTGGCGCTGAGAAAACTCAGGCCGGGCGAAGGTGTCGGTCCAGCCCAGATAGTCCCAATAGTCGACCCCGTAGGTCAGGGCGATGACGCGCGGCTCGGCCGCAGCCCGTTCGACCGTGGCATTGGCCTCCAGACAGGCGCCGCACCCCTGGGCGGTGAACAGTTCGACCACCACCGGCGGTCCGGCGGCGACGGCGTGCCGCCCCGGCCGCGAGGCGGCGGGCTGGGCGACCGATCCAGCGCATAGGGCGGCGCCCGCCGTGATTGCCGCTGCAATGATCCCGATCCTGTGTCTCATGGCGACGTTCTTAACCGCCGGGCGCGCAGGCGGGGGTCATAAGTGCGTGACCCTCGCCTGCGGCGGCGTTCAGTCCATCAGCTGCTGGGAGAGATAGACATAGTGGCGGGCCCAGCGCCGCGCGTTGGCCACCGGATCGGCGTCGTTCGAATGGCCGCCGGCCGTGTCCTCATAATAGAGGTGATCATGGCCCTGGTCGCCCAGCCGGGCGGCGAATTTGCGCGCATGGCCCGGATGGACCCGGTCGTCGCGGGTGTTGGTGGTGATGTAGACGCGCGGATAGTCCACGTCCGGCCGAAGCTGCTGATAGGCGGAGTAGCGGGCGATCCATTCCGCCTCCTCCGGGATGCGCGGATCGCCGTATTCGCCGATCCAGGAGGCGCCGGCCGGCAGCTCGTGATAGCGCAGCATGTCGATCAGCGGGCTTTCGATCACCGCCGCATTGAACAGCTCCGGGTGCTGGGTGATCGACACCGAGGTCAGGACCCCGCCGTTGGACCGGCCATAGATGCCCAGCCGGCGCGGACTGGTGATCCCGCGCCGCTCCAGGTCGCGCGCCACGGCGGCGAAGTCGTCGAAGGCCTTCTGACGGTTCCCGTCCAGGGCCGCCTGGTGCCAGTCGGGCCCGAACTCGCCGCCGCCGCGGATATTGGCCTGGACGAAGACCCCGCCGCGCTCCAGCCACAGCTTGCCCATCTCGGGCTTGTAGGCCGGGTTCAGACTGACCTGGAACCCGCCGTAGCCGAACAGGATCGTCGGGTTCGACCCATCCAGCTTCATGTCGCGCGGGCGGGTGATGAAATAGGGGATCCTGGTCCCGTCGGTCGAGGTGGCTTCGTACTGCTCCACCACATGGGTCGAGGCGTCGAACTTGGCCGGGGCGGATTTCAGTTCGGTGAGGGTCGTCGCGCCGACCGAGGCCAGGCTCAGGGTCGGGGGGGTCAGGAAGCCCTGGGTCCAGACGAAGACCTGACCCTTGGACTTGGAGGAGTCGCCCAGCCCCACCGCGATGTTTTCTGGCGTCGCCACATCCTGGCGGCGCCAGCCGAATTCGCCCCGGTTCTCGAAGATCGTCAGCCGCCCGGCCACATTGTCGGACAGGGAGGCGACGACCTGACGGTCCAGCACCCGCACGTCGCCCAGCGACTGACGGGCGGCCGGCTCATAGATCAGAAGCGCCTGGTTGCTGACGCTCAGATCGTCGCGGTCGGACCGCAGATGGTTCAAGGGTATGGAAAGCAGCGAACCGGGCTTGTAGGTGAGGCCGTTGAAGGTCCAGGCTTCGTCGTTCGAGACGATCAGCAGGTTCCCCTGCGCTCCGAAGACGCTGACCCGGTCCGGCAGGGCCAGCTTCACCGTCGATCCGTCATGGGCCATCATCCAGGTTTCGGAGCGGAAGGTGTCCAACGGGCGGGTGATGATCACCGCCGTGACCCGGCCGTTCTTGTCGCGATAGACGGCCGGGCTGACGCCGTAGCCGCCGTCCGAGGCGTCGCCGCGATAGTCCTCGACCGCCTGGGCCAGGGTCTGGCCGCGCTTCAAGGTCTTGACGATGAAGGGATAGCCGGACTCCGTCAGACTGCCCGGACCGAAATCGGTGGCGACCAGAAGCGTGTCGCGGTCCAGCCATTCGATCCGGTGCTTGCCTTCGGGCAGGTTGAAACCGCCGCCCACGAAACGTTTTGTGGTCAGGTCGAACTCGCGCACGACCACCGCATCCTTGCCGCCGTCCGACAGATTGATCAGGCAGCGGGTCTCGTCGGGCGCCAGGCAGTCGGCGCCCTTGAACACCCAGTCCCGCCCTTCCGCCTTCGACAGGGCGTCGATGTCCAGCAGGGTCTCCCACTGCGGGGTCGCGGTGCGGTAGCTCTCTAGCGTCGTGCGACGCCAGACGCCCTTGGGATTGGTCGCGTCCTGCCAGAAGTTGCCGATCCCGTCGCCGAGGAAGGATGGGCTGGGGATCCGGTCGGTGGCGGTCAGGATGGCCTGGGCCTCGGCCCGGAAGGTTTCATAGCGCGGGTCGCCGGTCAGGACGGCCAGGGACTTGCGGTTCTCCTCGGCCACGAAAGCCATGGCCTCAGCCCCGTCCACCTGCTCCAGCGCCAGATGGTCGTCGGCCGCCGCGACGCCGGCCGGGGTCAGGTCGCGGGGGAAGTGCGGCGGGGGAGCGTCGTTGGTCGATACGACGACTTCATCTGAACCGATCTCAACGGGCGTGCCCGCACAGGCCCCCATCAGAAGCGCCGGAATGGCGGCGGACAGGATCAGTTGACGCATCTAAAAACTCCGCTCATCCCGGCGAAAGCCGGGACCCAGATCTTTGAGCGTTCGGCGCCGCCCATTCGTACTGAACTCGATCCCAGCCGCCGAACCTCGCGAAAGCACTGGGTCCCGGCTTTCGCCGGGATGAGCGGAAAGAAAAGACCCTATTCCTTCGCCGGCGTGTCCATCAGCCGCCGCGACAGATAGGTGTATTCCAGCGCCAACCGCCGCGCCGTCTCTTGCAGGTTGGCCCCCGCCGCATGGCCGCCGTCGGTGTTCTCATAGAAGAGCACCGGATAGCCCAGCTCTTCCAGACGCGCCGCCGCCTTGCGGGCGTGGCCCGGATGGACCCGGTCGTCCTTGGTCGAGGTGTGGATGAAGACCTCTGGATAGGGCTGGCCCGCGCGCAGGTTCTGATAGGGCGAATAGGCCTGGATCCAGGCGCGCTGTTCGGGAATGTCCGGATCGCCGTATTCCCCGATCCAGCTGGCGCCGGCCAGAAGCTTGTGGAAGCGCAGCATGTCGAACAGGGGCACCTGGATGACGGCGGCGTTGATCAGGTCCGGCCTCTGGGTCAGCATCGCCCCCATGAACAGGCCGCCCTGCGAGCCGCCCATGATCCCCAGCTTGGGCTGACTGGTGATGTTCCGCGCGATCAGGTCCAGAGCCACGGCCTGGAAGTCCTCGTGCGCGCGCTGGCGGTTCTGCTGCAAAGCCGCCTCGTGCCAGCGCGGGCCGAACTCGCCGCCGCCGCGGGTGTTGGCGATGACATAGACCCCGCCCCGCTCCAGCCACAGCTTGCCGACCGTGGCCGAATAGCCGGGCAGCAGCGAGCTTTCGAAGCCGCCGTAACCGTACAGCAGGGTCGGGTTGGACCCGTCCAGCGGCATGTCCGCCTTATGGACCACGAAATAGGGGATCATGGTCCCGTCGGCCGAACGGGCCTCGTGCTGCTCCACCGTCATGCCGGTGGCGTCGAACTTGGCCGGCATCGACTTGACCTGATCGACCGCTCCGGTCGCCGCATCGGCCAGCCACAGACTGGACGGGTTCAGATAGCCGGTGACGCTGACGAAGACCTTGTCGTCCACCTCAGACGCCGAGCCGACGCCGACCGAGACGTTCTGCGGCAGGTCCAGGGTCGAATAGGTCCACTCGCTCTCGCCGGGACGATAGACCCGCACCGAACCGCGCACATTGTCGTACAGGGCCACGACCAGGGTGTTGCGGGTGGCGTTCACCCCCTCGACCGCCTGACGTTCCGTGGGACGCAGCACCAGGACGGCGGGGGTGGCGGGGTCTTCCAGCCAGGCGTCCAGCGGCCAGGCGATCAGGTCGCCGCTCTTGAAGTCCTGCCCGGACGGCGCGGTCCAGTCCTGTTTCAGCGACACCACCAGCTTGCCGGCGACCAGGCCGGTGATGTCCGACTTGGCCGGCAGGGCCAGTTTGACCACGGCCCCATCGTCGGTGACGCGATAGGTCTCGGACGAATAGAAGTCGATCGACCGGTTGATCAGGGTCGCCTTCAGCACCCCGTCCGCGTCGCGCAGCGTATAGCCGGACACCGACACATCCGTCGGCTCGCCCATGAACAGGACGTCGGCCTGGTCCAGGCTCTCGCCGCGCCGCATCCGCTTGACCACCATCGGATAGCCCGAGTTGGTCAGGGTGCCGGGGCCGAAGTCGCGCGCGACCAGAAGGGTGTCCTTGTTGATCCAGCTGGCCCCGCCCTTGGATTCCGGCAGATAGATCCCGCCTTCGACGAAGCTGCGGGTCACGCTGTCGAATTCGCGCAGGGTCACCGCGTCCTTGCCGCCGTTGGACAGGCTGATAAGGCAGTAGCGCTCTTCGGGGGCCAGGCAGGTCGAGCCCTTATAGACCCAGTTCGCGCTCTCGGCCTCGGCCAGGGCGTCGATGTCCAGAACCGTCTCCCACTGGGGCTCGGCGGTCTTGTAGGAGTCCAGGGTCGTGCGCCGCCAGACGCCGCGCACATGCTGGGCGTCCTGCCAGAAGTTGTCGATATGGCCGTCGTGGGTGAAGCCCGGCGAAGGGATGCGGTCGCGCGACTGGACGATTTCCAGCGCCTGCTGGTGCAGGGTTGCATAGCGGGGATCCCCCTGCAGAACGCCGAGCGAATGGGCGTTGTGCGCCTTCACCCATTCCATAGCCCGTTCGCCCTCGACCTCCTCCAGCCAGACATAGGGGTCGGTCGCCTCGCTGGTCGCGAAGGCGGGGGCGGAGGAGGCGGTCTGGGCCATGGATACCGAGGTCAGGCTGGTGGAGGCGAGAAGGGCCGCGAGCACGGCGGCGGATGAGCGGATCATGGACAGTCCCCGAAATGACGACCGGCACCTTAACGACGGCCCGCCCGGCGGCAAGGCGAGGCGGCCGACCCTTACGGTTTTGTCATCTTCGCTCAGCCCTCGTCGGGAATGCAAAGCAGATTGCCGCAGGCCTTGCAGTGGACGGCGTCCGGTTCATGCGTCTGAAGGCCGCAGCGGTCGCAGGGGTGGCGGACCTTGTGCGGCTTGATGATGGCCTGGGCCAGCCGCAGGAACAGGGTGATCCCCACCAGCATGATGGCGATGGACAGAAGCCGGCCTGCGGACCCCGGCAGGGTGACGTCGCCGAAGCCGGTGGTCGTCAGGGTCGCCACGGTGAAATAGAGGGCGTCCACATAGCCGCTGATCCCGTCATGCCCCAGGAAGGTGGCGTAGACGAAACCGGTCACGACGAAGACGAAGGTCACGAGACCGGACAGGGCCCGCACCACCGCCTCCACCCGCGTATCGTCATAGCGGGAGCCGACGGTCCGCCAGAAGAAGTCCGAATTCAGCAGGGTCCACAGCCGCAGCAGCCGCAGGAAGCCCAGGTTGAACAGCCAGATCGGGAACAGCAGGGTCGCCAGGACGAACAGGTCCAGCCAGACGATCGGCTTCTTCAGCCAGTCGCGAATGTCCGAATAGGCATAAGCCCGCGCCGCCAGATCGGCCGCGAGCAGGGCGGCGATCAGATAGTCCAGCACATAGAAGGCCCACCCCATGTTCTTCAGTATGGGCGAGGCCAAAAAGAAGGCGATGATGGTGAAATCGACGGCGATGACGGTCAGTCGGAACCGCACCGCCGGCGGCTGGCTGCCGTGATACAGATAGCGCAGCCGGGCGCGCAGACGCAGGCTGTCGGGCTTGCCTTCAACGACCGTCGGTTCGAGTTCGATCTCAGACGCCTTTCATCCGGCGGCGCGTGTCAGGGGGCGGGCCGCAGCGGGCCAATCAATCGCGAACCGCCGTCCATGTCCAACGGTTCCGAGAGCCGAGCCGTTTCCTCACGGCCGGAGCCGGCCTATATTCCGGCCATGACCCGATCCTTCGTCAAGATGAACGGCGCCGGCAACGACTTCGTCGTTATCGACGCCCTGGGCGCGCCCTTCCGGCCGACGCAGGATCAGATCACGACCCTGGCCGACCGCGCCTCGGGGGAAGGGTTCGACCAGCTGATCGCCATCGAACCGTCCGACGCGGCAGACGCCTTCATGCGGGTCTGGAACGCCGACGGCTCCATGGTCGAGACCTGCGGCAACGCCCTGCGCTGCGTGGGCTGGCTGCTGATGGAGGCCAAGGGCTCCGACCGGGTCGTCATCGACACCGCCGCAGGCCCGACCACGGCGTCCCGCGCCGGCGACCACAGGGTGACGGTCGATATGGGCCGGCCCCGGCTGGACTGGACCGAAGTCCCCCTGGCCGAAGAGATGGACACCCGCGGGATCGAGCTTCAGCTCGGCCCCATCGACGCGCCGATCCTGCACACGCCGGGCGCCGTCTCCATGGGCAATCCGCACGTCGTCTTCTTCACCGACCGGCAGGATGACGCCTTCGTGACCGGCTCCGGCTCCCTGGTCGAACACCACCCCCTGTTTCCCGAAGGGGTCAATGTCGGCTTCGCCCATGTGCTGGACCGCGGCCATATCCGGCTTCGGGTCTGGGAGCGGGGCGCCGGCCTGACCAAGGCCTGCGGCACCGGCGCCTGCGCGGCCCAGGTCGCGGCGGTCCGGCGCGGCCTGACCGACCGCAAGGCCACCGTGGTCGTCGACGGCGGCGAGCTGACGATAGACTGGGATCCGGCGACGGACCATGTGCTGATGACCGGCCCGGTCGAGGTCGAGCGCACCGGCACCCTGCCCTTCTGACAGTATGGGCGGTTGACGCTGACGTGAAGGGAAGCTTGCGCTGAGGCGTGTGCCCCTTCCGGAGCGTCAAGGCTTGGCGCGGCGCGTCCCAACCTCTAGGACACGAACTGTTACAGCTGCGCCGAACCCTGGACGTCCCGATGCCCGATCTGACAGAAAAACAGACCTTCTCCGACCAGGAGGCGCTGGATTTCCACCGCATCCCCACGCCGGGGAAGATCTCGATGGCCCCGACCAAGCCGATGGCGACCCAGCGCGACCTGTCGCTGGCCTATTCGCCGGGCGTGGCCGTGCCGGTCCTGGCCATCGCCGAGGACGCGGACAAGGCTTACGAATACACCTCCAAGGGCAATCTGGTCGCCGTCATCTCGAACGGCACCGCCATCCTGGGCCTGGGCAATCTGGGCCACATGGCCTCCAAGCCGGTGATGGAGGGCAAGTCGGTCCTGTTCAAACGCTTCGCCGATGTGGACAGTTTCGACGTCCAGGTGAAGACCACCGACCCGGACGAGTTCATCACCGTGGTGAAAAACATCGGCGACACCTGGGGCGGCATCAATCTGGAGGACATCAAGTCCCCCGAATGTTTCGTCATCGAGAGCGAACTTCAGGACCTGCTGGACATCCCCGTCTTCCATGACGACCAGCACGGCACCGCCATCATCTCGACCGCCGGCCTGATCAACGCCTGTCATGTCGCCGGCAAGCGGCTGGACGAGGTCAAGGTGGTTCTGGCCGGCGCCGGCGCCGCCGGCCTGTCCTCCATCGCCCTGATGAAGGCGGCCGGGGTCAAGGCCGAGAACACGGTCATCTGCGACAAGGAGGGCGTCGTCTACAGGGGTCGCGAACACGGCATGGACCAGTGGAAGGCCGCCCATGCGACCGACACGCCCCACCGCACCCTGGCCGAGGCCATGGTCGGCGCCGACGTGGTGCTGGGCCTGTCCGCCAAGGGCGCGATCACCAAGGAGATGGTGGCCTCCATGGCTCCCAATCCGATCATCTTCGCCATGGCCAACCCCGATCCCGAGATCACGCCGGAAGACGTCAAGTCGGTCCGGTCGGACGCCATCATCGCCACCGGCCGCTCGGACTATGTGAACCAGGTCAACAACGTCCTGGCCTTCCCCTATCTGTTCCGGGGCGCCCTGGACGTGCGGGCGCGCCGGGTGAACCACGAGATGAAGGTCGCCTGCGCCCAGGCCCTGGCCGCCCTGGCGCGCGAGGACGTGCCGGACGAGGTCGCCGCCGCCTATCGCGGACGCAAGCTGAAGTTCGGCCCGGACTACATTATCCCGACCCCCTTTGATCCCCGGCTGATCTGGTACATCCCGCCCTTCGTCGCCCAGGCGGCGATGGATTCGGGCGTGGCCCGCGTCCAGATCGACGACATGGACGCCTATCGCAACGCCCTGCGCTCGCGCGTCGATCCGTCCGCCGCCCTGATGCAGAAGATCAACTCGGCCGTGCGCGGCGGACCCAACAAGCGCATCGTTTTCGCCGAGGGCGAGGAGCCGGCCGTCATCCGCGCCGCCTGGGGCTTCAAACAGGCCGATCTGGGCACCCCCATCCTGGTCGGACGCGAGGATCTGATCCGCCAGAACGCCGCCGAGGCCGGGCTGAATTTCGACGATCTGGGCATAGAGATCACCAACGCCCGCGTCTCCGGCCACAATGTCGAGGACACCGACTGGCTGTACGAGAAGCTGCAGCGTCGCGGCTATCTGCGCCGCGACGTTCAGCGGATGATCAACCAGGACCGCAACTATTTCGCCGCCACCCTGGTCGCCAAGGGCCGGGCCGACGCCATGGTCGCCGGCGTCACCCGCAACTTCAACATGGCCCTGAAAGAGGTCCAGCGCGTCCTGGACGTGGACGACACCCTGATCGGCCTGTCGATCCTGCTGGCCAAGGGCCGGACCCTGTTCGTCGCCGACACCACCATTCACGAACTGCCGGACGCCGCTGAGCTGGCGGACATCGCGATCAAGGCCGCCGAGACGGTGCGCAAGCTCGGTCGCAATCCGCGCGTGGCCTTCCTCAGCTATTCCACCTTCGGCAATCCGCCCGGCGACCGGGCCGAAAAGGTTCGCGAGGCGATCCGCATCCTGGACAAGAAGGGCGTCGACTTCGAATACGAGGGCGAAATGCCCCCCGAGGTCGCCCTCGATCCGAAGGGCCATCCCGCCTACGCCTTCAACCGCCTGACCAAGCCGGCCAACGTCCTGGTCATGCCGGCCATCCACTCGGCCGCCATCTCGACCAAGCTGGTCCAGGCCTTGGGCGGCGCGACCGTCATCGGACCGCTGCTGGTCGGGCTGGAGAAGCCGGTCCAGATCGTCTCCCTGGGCGCTTCGGTCAGCGAGATCATCACCGCCGCCACCTTCGCCGCCTATGACGCCGGCCCCGCCTTCCAGGGCTCGGGCCTGACCTCGGCGCCGCGTCCGCCCGCCGCCGTGGTCGAAAAGCCGAGCACGGCGGTCCCCCCCACCGTCTGATCATGAGCGAACCCGGCTCCTTCCCGCCCACCGCCCCCCCGCCCCGGCGGGTGGAGCCGGGTCTCTATCTGGTGGCGACGCCGATCGGGAACCTGCGCGACATGACGCTCAGGGCGCTCGACGTCCTGGCCGCCGCCGACCTGGTCCTGGCCGAGGACACCCGCGTCACCGCCAAGCTGCTGACCGCCTATGGACTGAAGGCGAAGCTGGAACGCTGCGACGACCACGCCTCCGGTCGTGCGGCCGAACAGGCCATCGAGCGCCTCCGGAACGGCGAGGTCGTGGCACTGGTCTCCGACGCCGGCACCCCCCTGGTGTCCGACCCCGGCTTCGTCGTCGCCCGCGCCGTGATCGCCGAGGGCCTGCCCGTCCACCCGATCCCCGGCCCGTCCAGCCTGTTGGCCGCCCTGTGCATCGCCGGCCTGCCCGCCGACCGCGTCCTGTTCGCCGGCTTCCTGCCGCCCAAGACCGCCGGGCGGACCGCCGCCCTGGAAGGGCTGAAAGGCCAGCGCCAGACCCTGGTCTTCTTCGAAAGCGGGCCGCGCCTGCGCGACAGCCTGACCGACATGGCGGCGGTTCTCGGCCCTCGCCCGGCCGCCGTGGCGCGTGAATTGACCAAGCTGTACGAAGAATGCGTGCGGGGCTCGCTGAACGAACTGGCGGTCGATCCCCGACTGGATGCGCCCAAGGGCGAGATCGTCGTGGTCATCGGCCCCGGCGAGGCGGAAGAAGCGACCCAGGCGGACGCCGACGCGGCCCTGACCGACGCCCTGACCCGGCTTTCGACCGGAGAAGCCGCCTCGGAAGTCGCCCGCGCCCTGGGCCTGAACCGCAAGACCCTGTACCGCCGCGCCCTGGAGCTTCAGGGCAAGTGAGCCCCCGCCTGCCCCGCCCGACGCTGGATCGACGTCCGAAGGCGGCCTGGCGTCAGGCCAAGGGGGGCGCCGCCTTCAAGGCCGGTCATGCGGCGGAATGGGTCGCCGCCCTCTGGCTGATGCTGAAGGGCTATCAGGTTCTGGGGTTTCGGCTGAAGACCCGCTCCGGCGAGATCGACCTGCTGGCCCGTCGCGGGCGAACCCTTGCCGTGGTGGAGGTCAAGCGCCGCGCCCGGCTCGATCTCGCCGTCCTGGCGCTGAAGCCCGCCCAGCATGATCGGCTGGTTGCAGCGGGCGAGGCGGTCCGGCGTAATCGCCCGGCCCTGCAACCGCTTGAATTGAGAATTGATATGGTGGCGCTGGCTCCCGGTCGATTTCCGCGTCATCTTCGCGGCGTTCAGAGGCGCGGGAACTGAAGGGATCGCATGACCCGGGAAGAGGCCGAGGCCATCCTGACGTCGGCCGGTGACGGCGGCGACGAGGGCTTCCCCCTGCTGGAGGCGGCGATCGCCTGCGCCATCCACGATCATCCCTTCCGCGACCCCCAACCCGTCCGCACCCTGGCCCGCAGCGCCTGTGAAAGGCTGAAGGAGCGGGTCGGGGGCGAAAGCCCGGACGAGGCCCTGTCCGAAACCATGGCCGCCGACCTGCGTCTGAACGGCGACCTGCTCCATTACGACCATCCCGCCAATACCGACCTGATCGAGGTGGCCGAGCGGCGGCGCGGCCTGTCCGCCGCCCTGGCGGTCTTCTATCTCCACGCCGCCCGTGCGGCGGGGCTGAAGGCGGCGGGGGTGGACTTCCCCGGCCATTTCCTGGTCCGCGTCGAGACGGCCGAGGGTCCGGTCGCGCTCGATCCCTTCAGCCAGGGTCGGCTGGTCCTGCCCAGCGAACTGACCCGGCGGGCGCTTCGGGCCGGTCTGACGCCGCACGTCGCCGACCGGCTGGACCTGTTGATGGCCCCGGTCAGCGACCGTCAGGCCTTGATCCGGCTGCAGAACCTGCTGTTCAGCCGCGCCATCCGCAGCCACGACTATGAGGCGGCCGAACGCTCGGCCCTGCGCCGGGCCCTGCTGGACCCGCAAGACCACCGGCCCTGGCTGGACGTCGCCGCCGCCCGCGAGAAACAGGGCGCCCTGACCGGTTCCCTGGAGGCCCTGTCTCGGGCCCGCGGCCTTGACGGCGTCGAAGAAGCGCGTCGATCGACGACCTTCGAGCGCGTCCGAATGCGGCTGAACTAGACCGGTTCGCCGCGCAGCAGCCGCGGCAGGTCGCCGGTCGCCCCGCCCGCCTCCTGCATGAAGGCCCGGCGCAGCGGCCCGATCCGGTTCACCGCCGCCATCCCCAGATCCCGCATCAGCCGGACCGGGCCGATGTCGTTGGAGAACAGCCGCACGAAGGCGTCGAAACCGGCCGCCAGGGCGGCGTTGTCGAACCGGCGCCAGCGGGCGTAACGCTCCAGAACCGTCTCGGCCCCCAGATCCTCGCCCAGGCGCGCGGCCTCGGCCAGGATCTCGGCTAAGGCGGCGGCGTCCTTCAGCCCCATATTCAGCCCCTGGCCCGCCACCGGATGCACTCCGTGGGCGGCGTCGCCGATCAGGGCGAGACGCGGCGCGACCAGTTTTTCGGCGAGGCTGAGCGACAGCGGATAGACGAAGCGCGGCCCCTCGACTGAGACCCCGTCCAGAAAGGCCCCGAACCGCCGCATCAGATGCGACTGGAAGGCCGCGTCCGAGGCGTCACGCAGGGCCTCGGCCCGCCGCGTCGTCTCGGTCCACACCAGGCTGGCCCGCTGGTCGGTCAGGGGCAGGATGGCGAAGGGGCCGCTGGGCAGGAAATATTCGTGGGCGACATTGCCGTGGTCGCGGCCCAGCCGGACCGTGGCCACCACCCCGCTCTGGCCATAGGCCCAGCCGACCGTCTCGATCCCGGCGGCGCGGCGCACGATCGAGCCCCGGCCTTCCGCCCCCACCACCAGGGCTGCGGTCAGGATCGAGCCGTCGGCCAAGGTCACGGTCGCCTTGCCCGCATCCCGCTCGACCGAGACGACCGAGGCCGGCGCCCGCACCTCGATCCCCGCCGCCGTCACCGCCTCGGCCAGGGCCGCCCGGATCCGCCGGTTCTCGACCATATAGCCCAGGGGCTCGCCCCCGGTCCGCCCGCCGATCTCCTCGGCGTCGAAGCGCAGGAAGGCCGGCGAGGGCGACTTGCTGGCCGCGCCCGGCCGACGGCCGTCCGTGACGAGAATGTGATCCATCCGGCAGGCGTGCGGCCGCAGGGTCTCGCCCAGGCCCAGGGCGTCCAACATTCGGAAGGTCGAAAAGGCGATCGCGGTCGAACGCCCGTCGAAGCTGGGCGCCAGCTGGGCGCTGAACGGCTGGGGATCGACCAGCACCACCTTCAGCCCGCCCTGCGCCGCCGCCAGGGCGAAACTCGCCCCGGCCAGGCCCGCGCCGGCGATGATGATGTCGTAGCGTTCGGTCTCTGCCATGGCAGGCTTGTCGCGCCGCACGCTCAAAAGGTCCAGAGGACGGTTTGTCTCCGGCGCCTGGTAAATGAGCCCTTAACCCTGGGGATGCGACAAGGCGGGTCGAACGTCAGCCGCCCGGAAGGTCTCGCCTTTCATGTCCACCGCCCTCGCCGTCGGCCGCCAGGCCTGGATCAGCGCCCGCATCCTTTGGGAGGCGCCCTTTGTCGTGCGTTTCCGGGGTGTGCTTCAGGCCCTGCTGGCGACCCTGCTGCTGATCGCCCTGATCTCCTGGAATCCGGCGGACGCCAGTCTGAACGCCGCCTCCAGCCTGCCGACCACCAACTGGCTGGGGGCGAACGGCGCCCTGTTTGCGGACCTGTTCATGCAGTCCCTGGGCCTGGCCGCCTGGCCCGCCGCCCTGCTGGCGATCGCCTTCGGCCTGGCCCGCGCCATCGGCGACGCCATCCAGCAACGTCTGAAACCCAGCCCGATCAAGGCCCTGTCGGCCACGGCCGGAACCCTGCTGTTGTCCGGGGCCCTCGCGGCCCTGGCCGCCCCCGCCGCCTGGCCCTTAGCCGCCGGCCTGGGCGGTCTGTGGGGCGACGCCTTCACCGGCCTGACCGCCCAGGGCCTGGCCGCCCTGAGGATTCCCGGCGGGCGGATCATCGCCGGATTGCTGTTCCTGGGCGGCGGCCTGTGGCTGACGGGCTTCGCCATCGGCTTGCGCGCCATGGACTTCATCGACGCCCTGCACTGGGGCCGCTCGCTGCGCGCCCCCGCCGCGCCCCCGCCTGCCGTCGCTGCCAAAAAGCCGCGCGCCCCCGCACGCGAAAAGGCGGCGCCCAAGCCCGAGGTTCGCACGCCCGCCCCCGCCCCGGACGCCGCCGTCGCGCCGGATCAGGACGCCGACGGTCCCCAGACGGCCTATGACGACCTGCCGCCCTGGGAGGAGGAGCCCGCCCCCGCCGCCCGCGCCGCGCCGCGAGCGGTCGAACCCCGCGTCGCCGCGGTCAAGGCGCCCAAGCCGCGCAAGGAAGACGTCGACCAGCAGGCCTTCGTCTTCGACCGTCCCGAAGGCGCCTTCGACCTGCCGCCGCTGGGCATCCTCACCAAGCCCGCCCAGCGCGTCGGTTCGGTGGATGAGGACTCCCTGAAGCAGAACGCCAAGATGCTGGAAGGCGTGCTGCAGGAATTCGGCGTGCGCGGCGTGATCGACCAGATCCGCCCCGGCCCCGTGGTCACCCTGTACGAGCTGGTCCCCGCCCCCGGCGTGAAACACGGCCGCGTGGTCGCCCTTGCCGACGACATCGCCCGCTCCATGTCCGCCCGCGCCTGCCGGATTTCGGTGGTTCAGGGCAGGAACGCCATCGGCATCGAACTGCCCAACGCCAAGCGCGAGACCGTCTATCTGCGCGACCTTCTGTCCAGCGCCGAATACGACAAGAAGGGCCACCTGCTGCCTCTGGCGCTGGGCGAGACCATCGGCGGCGAGCCCTATGTCGCCGACCTGGCCCGCATGCCCCACCTCTTGATCGCCGGCACCACCGGCTCGGGCAAGTCGGTCGGGGTCAACGCCATGATCCTGTCGATCCTGTATCGTCACAGCCCGGCCGAGTGCCGCTTCATCATGATCGACCCCAAGATGCTGGAACTGTCGGTCTATGACGGCATCCCGCACCTGCTGGCCCCCGTCGTCACCGATCCGAAGAAGGCGGTCGTCGCCCTGAAATGGACGGTGCGCGAGATGGAGGACCGCTATCGCCGCATGTCCAAACTGGGCGTGCGAAACGTCGCCAGCTACAACGAGCGCGCCCGCGAGGCCCAGGCCAAGGGCGAACATTTCGAGCGCACGGTCCAGACCGGCTTCGACGACCAGGGCCGCCCCGTCTACGAATCCGAGAAGATCCGCCCCGAACCCATGCCCTATCTGGTGGTGGTCATGGACGAGATGGCCGACCTGATGCTGGTCGCCGGCAAGGATGTGGAAGGCGCCGTCCAGCGCCTAGCCCAGATGGCCCGCGCCGCCGGCATCCACCTGATCATGGCGACCCAACGCCCGTCGGTCGACGTCATCACCGGCACCATCAAGGCCAACTTCCCGACCCGGATTTCCTTCCAGGTCACCTCCAAGATCGACAGCCGCACCATACTTGGCGAACAGGGCGGCGAACAGCTGCTGGGCCAGGGCGACATGCTCTATATGGCCGGCGGCGGCCGCATCACCCGCCTGCACGGCCCCTTCGTCGACGACAAGGAGGTCGAGGACGTCTGCAAACACCTGAAGGCCCAGGCCGAGCCCGACTACCTCGACCTGATCACCGACGAACCGGACGGCGACGGGGACGGCGGCTTCGACGAGGGCGGGAACGGCGGCTCCGGTGACGATCTCTACGACCGGGCCGTGGCCGTGGTCACCCGCGATCGCAAGGCCTCGACCTCCTACGTCCAGCGCCGGCTGCAGATCGGCTACAACCGCGCCGCCTCCCTGATCGAACGGATGGAGCAGGAGGGCGTGGTCAGCCCCGCCAACCACGCCGGCAAGCGCGACGTCCTGGCCGGCCCGCCGCCGATGGTGTGATCGGGGGAGGAGATGTCTCAGCCATCAAAGGCGGCGGTCGTGTAGCGAGAATGAAGCGTCCAGCCGAGAGAGGTATAGAGCGCTCGCCCCTCTGCGGTGGCCACCAGAACGCCGGTTCTGGTGGAGACTTCCCCTTCAAGAGTGCGCATCACACGACGACCGAGACCCCGCCGTCTGTGACCGGGGTCAACGGAAATTCGATCATAAACGGCGATCGCGCCATCAATCACCACAATGCGCCCCCTCGCGACCTCGACGTCATCGGCGAGGAGACGGCAATGAAGCACAGCCCCTAGCTGTTCCAACGAGACCTTATAGCCTTCGGCATCTGGAGAAGAGGCCGTCATCGCGCCCGACAGGGTCATCATGAAGCCGGGCGGCTTTACTGACCAACCGCAAGGCAAGCAGGCCATGGTCGTCGCCTCATCCTCGCAGACCTTTAGGAACACATTGGGTTCGGTGATCCGATCAGCCCGCCGAAGGACGGCGGCGTCCGCCTCGGCATGGACGAAGCGGCGCACCTGATCAGGCGCGCCCACTTCGATTCTCCAACCCCCATCGTCCCATACGGGCGGCGACACGCCGCGTGTCAGCGCCCATCCACGGGTCCAAAGGGCCAGAAGTTCAGGATCAGCGCTCATAAGGGCGCACCATGACGCACAGCGCCGGATGTAGGCAACGGATCAAGCTTCGGCGCGTTACCCTCCCCGCCGTCGCATCCAAGCTTCAGCATTTCGATGAACAGGGCTTCATCGGAGCGCCGGAATATGGTCAGGCTCGCGTCATTCCGACGCCAAGCCGATCGGGCAAGACGGCGGCATCGCTGACCATCCCGAACGGGAGACTGACTTCATGACCACCCCCGCCGTCGCCGAGAGCCTCGCCGCCCCGATCGACGCCCCCGTCGATTCCCAACGCCGCGCCCTGCTGCTGGGCGCCGGACTTGTGACGGGCTTCGCCGCCCTGGGGATGTTCGACGCGGCCCAGGCCCAATCCAATCTATCGGCCGAGGATCGGGCGGTGGTTCAAAGGGCCCAGACCTATCTCCAAGGCCTGACCTCGGCCCAGGGCACGTTCGTCGAGACGGGTCCGGGCGGACAGCGCCGCGAGGGCCGCTTCTATCTGCAGCGGCCCGGCAAGATGCGGTTCGAATACACCAATCCGGCCGGCCTGCTGGTCGTATCGGACGGCTACAACGTCAAACGCTACGACCCGCGACTGAACAACTTCCAGCAGGTTCCTCTGGGACGGACGCCTCTTTCGACCTTCCTCGCGCGCAATGTGCGGCTGGACCAGGGCGTCCGGATCGACCGCGTCACCCGGATGCAGTCCGGCGCCTTCGCCATCACCGCCCGAGACGCCAATCGGCCCAACGACGGCCAGGTGGTGCTGGCCTTTGCGGGCAATCCGATCCGTCTGCACGAATGGACCATTTCGGACGCCCAGGGATCGCGGACCCGCACTCAGCTGACCTCGCTTCAGCCTGCCTCCAGCTTGGCGGCCAGCCTGTTCCAACTGCGAGATCCGACCCGGCGCCCCGGTCGGAACTAAGGCCTGCACGCGCGGAATTCGCGAATCACCGGTATCCATCCGTTGCCGGAGAATCACGGCCAAGCGGGAAATGTGACAATTTGACCTTTTCCTTCGGTCGTGACATCTAGAACACAGAGCGGCGGCGGCCGCTCTACCGCCACGGATGCATCCCCCTCCCCGGCGGCGAGAGAGACGAAACTGGATCGGCCCGGCCCGCAGAGGTCGGGCCTTTTTTCTGGGTGGTTCTTCCGGAGCGCGGCCTGTTAAAGCGAAGCATGACCCTTCGCCTCGCCACCTGGAACATCAACTCCGTCCGCCTGCGCATCGATCAGGTCGCCCGGTTCGTCGCCGAACGGGCTCCCGACGTTCTGATGCTGCAAGAGATCAAATGCACGACGGATCAGTTCCCGCGCGCCGCCTTCGAAGAGATGGGCCTGCCTCATATGCGTGTCGCTGGCCAGAAGGGCTGGCACGGGGTGGCGATCGCCAGCCGCCTGCCGCTTGAGGACAGCGAGACCTTCCAGGTCTGCAAACTGGGCCATGCTCGCTGCGTCTCGGCCCGGGTCGCCGGGATCGACGTTCAGAACTTCTACATTCCCGCCGGCGGCGACGTGCCCGACCGGACGCTGAACCCCAAGTTCGATCACAAGCTCGACTTCTACGAACAGCTGACCGAGATCGTCGCCCGACAGGATCGGTCTCGCCCCCTGGTCATGGCCGGCGATTTCAACATCGCACCGGGCGAGGGCGACGTGTGGAACCACCGCTACATGTCCAAGATCGTCAGCCACACGCCGATCGAGGTGGAGGTGCTGAACCGACTTCAGGCCACAGGCGGCTTCGCCGACGTGCTGCGCGACCGTTTCCCCGAACCGCAGAAGCTGGCCAGCTGGTGGAGTTATCGAGCCGCCGACTTCCGCAAGTCGAACCGCGGCCTGCGCCTGGATCATATCTGGACCTCGCCCGGCCTGACCCCGGCCGTCATCAAGGACACGGCCCGGATTCATGATGACGTCCGCGAGTGGGACCGGCCGTCCGACCATGCGCCGGTGACGGTCGATTTGTCCGTCTGACCCCGACAACTGTCCCACAAGCGTCGCACAAGCTTAGCCTTTCAGGCGCATAGCTTTAGGCAGCCTGTCATTGACCCGCACTAAGGAGCCCGCGCCGCCCATGGGGGCGCGGCCTCATTAATCGGATTTCCAATGACCATTTCAGGTTCGTCCACTCGGCGCGCCCTTCTCGGCGTTTCCTGCAGCCTCGCCGCGCTCTGCGCCGGCGGTTCGGCCTGGGCCCAGTCCGAGACCGCTACCGGCCCAGCCACCTTGCAAGAGATCGTCGTGACCGGCGCCCGGCGCGCCCAAACGGTTCTGGTCGAGGAACGCCAGGCGACCGGCGTCGTGGACGCCGTCGCCGTCGGCGACGTCAGCCTGAACCCCCAAACCACCATCGCCGACCTGGCCAAGCGCCTGCCCGGCGTGTCGGTCAGTCAGGACCAGGGCCGCAACCAGTCGGCCACCGGCGAAGCCCAATACGTCGCCATCCGCGGCTTCGACACCAGCTTCAACGCCTATACGCTGGACGGCCTGCGCCTGCCCCAGACGGCCGGCGGCCGCTCGATCTCGCTGAACCTGTTCAGCCCCTTCGCCATCCAGACCATCGGCATCGAAAAGACGCCGGATGCGACGCTCGACGCCGACGCCATCGCCGGTATCGTCAATCTGGTCACGCCGACCGCCTTCGACTTCGGTGACCAGATGCTGCGCCTGCGCGCCGTCGGCCAGATGGCCGAACTGGCCCAGGATCGCGGTCAGGACAGCCTGGGCGGCGCGGTCGGCGTGGACATGGCGCGTCGCTTCGCCGACGGTCGCCTGGGCGTCTATGCTTCCGCCTATTACGAGCAGAAGGACAGCGCCGCCGAAAGCGTCGCTGTTCAGAACGACTACAAGACTTCCAGGGCCAATGTCGGCTCGGCCCGCGAGAATGAGAACGCCCTGTCGGCGGACGGTCTTCAGTGGAACTTCTTCAACTCCACGGTGGAACGCTACGGCGCCACGGCCTCTCTGGACTATCGCACCCAGCCCTTGGACCTGTTCGCCCGGGTCAACTATGCGACCTACACCAACACCAATACGATGAACCAGACGGGGCTTCGCAGCGAGCGGACCTCGGGCCAGACCAATCCCAATCCGGGCGGCGCCAACTACAACGCCGCCGGCGACTACACGCCCTACGGCATCAATCCGGCCAACTATTTCCGCGTCGAGGACGTCGAACAGGAGCTGCTGTCGGTCCAGACGGGGGGCAAGCTGCGCTTCGGCGACTTCACCGCCTCGCTGGAAGCCGCCTATGCCGACGGCCGTCTGGACTCGCCCAATACGATCGAGGCCGCCTGGCGAGGCGTCGCCTATAACGGCGCGACGGGCAATACCGGCGCCTCGACCGAAGGGCTGAAGCTGGACCTGTCGGACCCTCGCTGGCCCATGCCGGTGCTGTCGGCCGGCGCGACCGCCTATGTCGCCAGCCAGGACCGTCCCAGCCAGATCTATGTCCAGCAGGGCTACGGCTATCTGTCGGAGGTGAAGAAGACGGTGAAGGGCGACCTGACCTGGGCCGGTTCCGGCGTGCTCGCCAGCGCCTCGGTCGGCGGCTTGTACGAGACGGCCGATCAGGACGGCCGCAGCCTGGCCCCGGACGACACCCGCTACCGTTTCCGCACGTCCTTGCAGGCTGGAACCGTGGACGGCCCGTCGATCGGCGCGACGCCCGGCCGCCTGATCACCGACTTCATGGACCACGGCACGGTGCGCCCGGTGAAGCTGGTCGATCGCCGCTTCGTCGAAAACGAACGCGATCTGTACGGCTCGACCGTGGTGGTTTCGCAAGAGAAGCTGAACCAGGGCCTGTCGGACAGCCGGGAAGACCGGACGGCCGCCTTCGCCGCCGCCACACTGAAACTGGCCGGCGGCGTCCTGGAGATCACGCCGGGGGTCCGCTACGAGGACAACCACTTCGAAGCCCGCTTCTTCGTGAAGGACGCCGACGGCGCCCGTTTCGCGACCGCAGATCGGGATTACGACCATGTCGATCCCAGCGTCATCGCCGCCTGGCGTCCCAGCGACGCCCTGGTGGTGCGGGCGGCCGCGCGTTCCAGCTACAGCCGGCCTGCGGGCAGCCAGCTGGCGGGTCCGACCACCGTCAGCCGCGACCCCGTCACCAACGCCGTCATCAGCATCAGCCAGCCCAACCCCGATCTGAAACCGGTTGAGGGCTGGAGCTATGACCTGGGTCTGGAATGGTACGCCGTCGGCTCCAACCTGCAACTGGCCGTCTACCACAAGGATCTGGACAATATCGTCGTGCCGACCGCCCTGCGGACGGGCACGAGCAAGACCAGCGACGGCGTCATCCTGATCAAGCCGTTCAACGGCCTGGGCGGCTCCGCCACCGGGATCGAAATGGGCGGTCGTTATGTCCTGCCGGTCGACGGCTGGATGGACGGCCTGTCGCTGGGCGGGAACCTGACCTATCAGCAGACGGAGGCCGAATACCGCCTCTCCTCGACCGACATCCGCAAGAGCGACCTGCCCCAGGCGCCCGAGCTGATGTACAATCTGGAGGCCGGCTATGAGCATGGGCCGGTGCGGGCCAGCCTCTGGTACAACTACACTGGTCGTCGCCTGGACACGGTTCAGGACAGCCAGCCCGACATCTACATCCAGCCGTCCAAGGAGCTGAACCTGGGCGTGGCCTTGACCCTGGCGCCCGGACTGGAAGTGGGGGCTGCGGTCCGCAACCTGACCGACGAACCGACCCGTTGGTCGACCGTCGGGGCGGGCGAACGCTATGTCTCGCCCGACCGCAAGGGCGGCTATCTGGAAACCGGCCGGGTCTTCCAGGTCAGCGTCAACGCCACCTTCTGATCCTTCGGGCCCAGTCGATTGACGCTCAGGAGGGCGGCGGAGCAAATCCGCCGCCCTCTATCGTTTCGGGAAAGCCGAACCCGGCCTTCAGTAGACAGCGACGCGACGGGATGGGGCTGCGGACATCGGCTTGGCCTTGCGCTCCAGCGCCTCGGCCGCCTGAGCCAATCGCTCGACCGCCACGTCCAAAACAGGCTCCGGCAGAGTGTAGGGCAGCCGCAGCCGATGTTCGAAGGCGCCGTCCACGCCGAAGCGCGGACCGGACGCCAATCTCAAGCCGCGCTCGGCCGCCTGGACCGCCAGGGCCGAGCTGATCGGAGCCGGCAGTTGCGCCCAGACGGAAAGGCCGCCCGCCGGCCGGGGACAGGCCCACAGCGGCAGCCGTTCCGCCAGCCGCATCCGCAGATGGTCGCGTCGCGCTCGCAGCAGAGGCCGTCGCGCCGCCAGGCCGGCGCCGCCGTCGCCCAGCAGTTCGACCGCCGCCAGCTGCTCCAGGATCGGCGCGCCCAGGTCGAAACTGGCGCGGCTTTGGGCCAGGCGCTGGATCACCGCCCGGTCCGCGCGAATCCACCCGATGCGCAACCCGCCCCAGACGCTCTTGGACAGGGAGCCCAGGCGCACGACACGCGGCGCATCGACCGCCGAGGCCGTCAGGGCAGGCGGGCCGCTGAGGGTCAGCTCCACCAAGGTCTCATCCAGCACCAGCAGGGTCTCGCACCCTTTCAGCCCCGCCAGAAGCCGCAGCCGATCCGCCGCCCGCATCATCCGCCCGGTCGGATTGTGATGGTCTAGGACCAGATAGGCCAGGGGCGCGCCACTGGTCCGACAGGCGGCGATCAGACCCTCCACGTCCCACCCCTCAGTCCCCGCTCCCGCCCCGGCGTCGTCCGGCAGGGCGACCGGCGTGGGACGCGCGCCGGCCGCGAGAATGGCGTCCAGCGCCTGCGGATAGGTGGGATGGTCGAAGACGACCGGCTGACCCGGCCTGACCATCAGCCGCAGCAGATGAACCAGTCCATTGTGAGCCCCGTGGGTGATCAGGATCTGGGCGGGCGAGGTCGGCAAGCCGCGCCGCCGATAGGCGGCCGCCACCGCCTCGCGCAGGGCCTCAACCCCCGAGGCCTCATAGCCGTGGCCCGGCAAACGGGTCGGCAGCCGCTCCAGAGCCCGGACATAGGCGGCGTGAACGCTGGGATCGGCCGGCAGGACGGCGGCGGTCAGGTCGAGTACCTCGTCCGCGCGGGAAGAGGTTCTGGCTTCAGTAAGGCCGCGCGAGCCGCCCGTCGGCGCCTCACCCGGCAGGCTGGTCCGCGCCGAGGCGCCGCGTCCCCCCGTCAGAAACCCGTCATCCCGCAGTCGCCCATAGGCGGCCGACACGGTCGTACGGCTCAAACCCAGCGCCTGCGCCGCTTCGCGCTCGCCCGGCAGTCGCGCCGCCAGAGGCAGTCGTCCGTCCAGGATCAAAAGTCTGACGGCTCCGGCCAATTGACGGTAGGCCGGGCCGGCGCCCGGCGCGCGCCAAGCGCCCAGGTGGCGGATCAGTGAGGCTGTACCGATAGAGCGCGAGGACATGGGGCCAGAATGACAGAACTGGACCTTTTTTCCAAAGCCAGTTCAAGCGAAACGCCTCTCATGACCCGCCGTTTGATCCAACTCTTCCTGGGCCTGAGCCTTTACGGCCTGTCCATCGCCCTGATCATCAGGGCGGATCTGGGTCTCGACCCTTGGGACGTCCTGAGCCAGGGCGTTTTCGAACGATTCGCCGAACCGGCCGGTCTCGGCTTCGGCATGGTGGTCAATCTGATCGGTATGGCCGTGCTGCTGCTGTGGATTCCGCTGCGCCAGAAGCCAGGAATAGGCACGATCGCCAATGTTCTGGTCATCGGCTCGGTCGCCGGCCTGGCGCTGAGATACATTCCAGCGGACCCGGTCCTACCGGTTCGGAGCCTGTTCCTGGCGACGGGGATCGTGCTGAATGGCGTGGCGAGCGGCGCCTATATCGGGGCGGGCCTGGGCCCAGGACCGCGCGACGGCCTGATGACAGGTCTGGTCGCCCGCACCGGCTGGCCGATCAAGGCCGTGCGGACCGCCATCGAACTGACCGTCGTCGTCGCCGGCTGGGCCCTGGGCGGCTCGGTCGGGGTCGGGACGATCCTCTACGCCCTCGCCATCGGCCCGCTGGTCCAGATCTTCCTTCCGGCGTTCACGGTCGGAAAGGAGGACGGGCGGAAAACGCTTCCTGACAGAGAACCGGCGGGTCCGGCCTAGCGGCGCCTTGTTCGGAACCCCTCAGGGCTGGAGCCGATAACCGCCCGCGTCGGTCAGTAGAAGCCTGGCCTGGCCCGGCTCAGGCTCGATCTTCTGGCGCAGGCGATAGATGTGGGTTTCCAGGGTGTGGGTGGTGACGCCGGCGTTATAGCCCCAGACCTCGGTCAGCAGCTCCTCGCGCGACACGGGCTTGGCGCCGGCGCGGTAGAGATACTTCAGGATGTTCGTCTCTTTTTCCGTCAGCCGCACCTTCTTGCCCTTGGCGTCCATCAGGACCTTGGCGGCGGGCCGGAACTCATAGGGGCCGATGGAGAAGACGGCGTCTTCCGACTGTTCGTGGCTGCGCAGATGGGCGCGGATGCGGGCCAGCAGGACCGCGAACCGGAAGGGCTTGGTGACATAGTCGTTGGCGCCCGCGTCCAGGCCCAGGATGGCGTCGGCGTCGGCCGACTGGGCGGTCAGCATGATGACCGGGGTGGAGACCCCGTCCTTGCGCAGCAGGCGGCAGGCCTCGCGGCCGTCCATATCGGGCAGGTCGACGTCCAGCAGGATCAGGTCTGCACGGATCTCGCGCCCCATACGGACGCCGTCCGCTGCGGTCGAGGCCTGCTGGGTCTTGAACTCTTCGTGCAGATTCAACTGCTCGGCCAAGGCCTCGCGCAGGTCGTCGTCGTCATCGATGATCAGGATGGTCTTGGGCGTGGGCATGGACAGACAATGGCGAGGCTTGGCCCCCGCGCCAAGGCTTGGGGGTGCGAATTCACGTCGAGTTACGGCCTAGAGACTGTTTCGGATGGTTTTCGTTCCCCGAACAACGCCGTTCCCACCCGGACATGGGTGGCGCCGCAGCGGATCGCCGTCTCGTAATCGCCGCTCATCCCCATGGACAGGACCGACAGGCCATTGTCCTCGGCCAGCCGCGCCAGAAGCCGGAAATGGGGTTCAGGCGGCTCATCGGCGGGCGGAATACACATCAACCCCTCGACCGTAAGCCCATAGGTCTTCTGCGCCGTCGCGATCAGAGCCTCGGCGGCGTCGGGCAGGACGCCGGCCTTCTGCGGCTCCGCCCCCGTATTGACCTGGATCAGCAGACGCGGCGATCGGCCCCGTTTCGCCGCGGCCTCGGCCAGGGTGCGCGCCAGCTTCTCCCGGTCCAGGGTCTCGATGACGTCGAACAGGGCCACGGCGTCTTCGGTCTTGTTGGTCTGGAGCGGCCCGATCAGACGCAGCTCCAGCTCCGCTCCGCCGGGGCGGCCGTACAGGCCCTCGGCCCAACGTCCCTGGGCCTCCCGCACTCGGTTTTCGCCGAACACCCTCTGGCCCGCCGCCCTCATGGCCGCGATGGCCTCCGGCGGCTGGGTCTTGGAGACGGCGGTCAGAACGACGGTTTCGGGATCGCGCCCGACGTCCCGGCAGGCCTCTGCGATACGGGCGCGGACGACGGCCAGCCTGTCGGAGATTGCGGCGGGATCGGTGGACGGAGACGCCGAAGCGGGAGAAGAAGAGGTCATGATCCTGCCGGCCGGTTACAGCGACGATGCGCGCATGATCTGGGATGCGGCCACCGCTCTAAACCGCGCCGCCGCCGCTGTCAGCCCGGCGGCGGCGCGTCTGCCCCCGCTGCTGTTCTTCACCGACCCGGCGCGCACCCCCCGCCCCTGGGAAACGGCGGCCCGCCTGCCGCCGGGATCGGCCGTCGTCTATCGCGCCTTCGGCGCCGATCAGGCGCTCGAGATCGGCCTTCGTCTGCGCGCCGTGACGCGTGAGGCCGGGGTTGAACTTCTGGTCGGAAAGGACGCCGATCTCGCCGACGCCGTATCGGCCGACGGCCTGCATCTGCCGGAGAGAGAAGCTGATCGCGCCGCCGATGAGCGAAGACGGCGCCCGGATTGGCGGCTGACGGCGGCCTGGCACGGGGCCGAACCGCCGGCTTCAGGGGTGGAGGCCCTGATCCTGTCGCCGATCTTTCCGGCTGGGGGCGCGTCGGCGACCAAGCCGGCCCTGGGGGCGGCGGCGTTCAAAACCTTGGTCGAACGCGCCGGGGTTCCGGTTTACGCCCTGGGTGGATTGCGTCCGGACCGGGTTGCGCTGCTGACGGGATCGGGCGCCTGCGGCCTGGCGGCGGTGGAGACGATCCAGTCCGCCTTCGGCGGCGTCAGAACTTAAAGATTGTTTCCAGACGGACGCGGGGCTGGGTGCGGGCGCTGGTTTCCGGCGCTCGGGCAGGATCAGCCTCCGGCGAGGCCACAGCCGCAGCGGCGCCGACGCGCAGACGGTCGTTGAGCCGGTAATAGGCGCCGGCTTCGACGTCTCCCCAGTCCGTCTCGCGGCCCACAGGCTGGTTCAGATTGAAATCCAGGGCCCAGCGTCCGCTGTCGTTCAGACGCAGGCCGCGACGCTGCTGCGCGGGGGCGTGGCGCTGAGCCGACTGGGCTTCCGACAGGGACAGGCTCGAACTGCGTGACGCTGCGCTCTGCGCAAGCACAGGCGTGGCGGCAAGCACAGCCGTCGCCGCAACCAGTCCAGCCGAGAAACCGCCGAAACGCATTCCAAACCCTTCGAACGCCGCCGACGGCGACGCCTTCAACCCTGCCCCGGCGCTTTGGGCCGTGAACGCCGCGATTAGACACCGGGGGCGCTTCCGGTCAACGCAACGTTGGCGCCGGGGCGGGGTTCCTCCGCATTGTTGCACCGCGATGTGGCTCAAGCGTCACGAGATTCTGGCCAAAACCGTCCTCTCCTCCGCCGCGAGACCGCTCCCGCGACGTCTCACGGCCGAGTTCGCCTTGTCATCGCCCCTTTTGCCCGTGTTATAGAACAGCGCAACGGCGCAGACCGTCAGAGCGACGCCGCGCGCGCGTGGGGGCGAGGGCCTTCACGTCCCTGAGTTTACGGAGACTTCCTTGATGAGCCTCAACAAGGCCCTGGTTCGCGGCGTCGCTGTCGCCTTGGTCTCAGGCTTGGCCCTGAGCGCCTGTTCCAGCCTCCCCTTTGTCGGAAACGGCAAGAAGAAGGCCAAGACGGACGTCCAGCAGGGCATCGGCGTCAACGGCTATCTTTGGCGCGCCTCGCTGGACACCCTCAGCTTCATGCCCCTGCTGACCGCCGATCCGTGGGGCGGGGTCATCAACTATGACTGGTACATCAACCCCCAGACGCCGAACGAGCGTTTCAAGGCCACCGTCTTCATCCTGGACACTCGCCTGCGCGCCGATGCGCTGAACGTGACCGTGACCAAGGAGATCAAGGGCGCCGACGGTCAGTGGACCGCCGCTCCGGTCGCCGCCCAGACCGAGGCGGACCTGGAAAACGCCATCCTGACCAAGGCGCGCCAGCTGAACCTGTCTAATGCGGGCTAAAGCAGGCTAACGCCTGCTTTAGCTTTCCCTGTAGGTTCTACCGCCCTTCGGGCTGTTTGAGCGCTTTTTTGGTGCTACCGCCCTTCGGGCTACTTGAGCACCCTTTTGCGCCTGGCGCCGCTCAGAGGGCGGTTTGAGCGCAAATCTGCTTGGGCGCTGTCGTCCTTCGGGCTAGTGAGCCGGGAGGGCGGCAGCGCCCTTTTGACTTCAGGACGACCGTGGCCCGTTACGAACCCAAGACCGCCGAACCCCGCCAGCAGGCCCGCTGGGCCGAAGCCGCCGCCTTTGTGACCAAGGATACCGGCCGGCCGAAGTACTATGTGCTGGAGATGTTCCCCTATCCTTCGGGCAACATCCACATGGGCCACGCCCGCAACTATGTGATGGGCGACGTGGTGGCGCGGTCCAAGCGCGCGCAAGGCTATGACGTCCTGCACCCGATGGGCTGGGACGCCTTCGGCATGCCGGCCGAGAATGCGGCCATGGAACGCGGCATCCACCCGAAGGGCTGGACCTATTCCAACATCGCCAACATGCGCGAGCAGCTGAAACTGCTGGGCCTGTCGCTGGACTGGTCGCGCGAATTCGCCACCTGCGACCCGGAATACTACGGCAAGCAGCAGGCCTGGTTCCTGGAGCTTTATCGGCGCGGTCTGGTCTATCGCAAGGACGGGGTGGTCAACTGGGACCCGGTCGACAACACCGTCCTGGCCAATGAGCAGGTGATCGACGGGCGCGGCTGGCGTTCCGGCGCCGTGGTCGAGAAGCGCAAACTGAACCAGTGGTTCCTGCGCATCACCGACTATGCCGACGACCTTATCGACGGGCTGAAGACCCTGGATCGCTGGCCCGAGAAGGTTCGGCTGATGCAGGAGAACTGGATCGGGCGGTCCAAGGGACTGCAGATGACCTGGGCCTTCTCCGGCCAGGCCCCCGCCGGCTACGAGACCGGCGTCGAAATCTACACCACCCGGCCCGACACCCTGTTCGGCGCCAGCTTCCTGGGCCTGGCTCCGGATCACCCGATCTCGAAGCAACTGGCCGAGGCCGATCCGCGCGTCGCCGACTTCGTCGCCGAATGCCGCAAGGGCGGCGCCTCCCAGGCCGAGATCGAACAGGCCGAAAAGATCGGCTGGGACACGAGTCTGAAGGTTCTGCATCCCTTCACCGGCGCCGAAATCCCCGTCTGGATCGCCAACTTCATCCTGTCGGAATACGGCACGGGCGCCATCTTCGCCTGCCCGGCCCATGACCAGCGCGACCTGGACTTCGCCCGCAAATACGACCTGCCGGTGATCCCGGTGGTCCGCCCCGAGGGCGCCGGCGACGACTTCGCCGTGGGCGACGAGGCCTATACGGGCCCCGGCTCCATCTTCCATTCCGACTTCCTGGACGGACTGGACATCGAAACCGCCAAGGCCGAGGCGATCCGCCGCGTCGAGGCGGCCGGGACCGGCCAGGGCGCGACCATCTATCGGCTGCGCGACTGGGGCGTGTCACGCCAGCGCTACTGGGGCTGCCCCATCCCGATCATCCACTGCCCGTCCTGCGGCCCGGTGGAGGTTCCGGCGGATCAGCTGCCGGTCGAACTGCCCGAGGATGTGACCTTCGACGTGCCCGGCAATCCGCTGGACCGCCATCCGACCTGGAAACACGTCAAATGCCCGTCGTGCGGCCAGGATGCGACGCGCGAGACCGACACGCTCGACACCTTCGTCGACTCCAGCTGGTATTTCGCCCGCTTCACCGACCCGAAGGCGGCCGAGCCGATCAACACCGAGGCGGCGAACCGCTGGCTGGCGGTGGATCAGTATATCGGCGGGGTCGAGCACGCGGTCCTGCACCTGCTGTACGCCCGGTTCATCACCCGCGCCCTGTCGGACGCCGGCATGCTGGCGGTGAAGGAGCCGTTTTCGGGCCTGTTCACCCAGGGGATGGTGGTCCACGAGACCTATTTCGAAGGCCAGGACGAGGTCGGAAAGCCGCGCTGGGTCGAACCCACCGACGTCCGCGTCGAGACGGTCGACGGCCAGCGGGTGGCCACCCGCCTGTCGAACGGCGCCCGCCTGTCGATCGGCGACATCGAGAAGATGTCCAAGTCCAAGAAGAACGTCGTCGCGCCTCAGGAAATCCTGGAAAGCCACGGGGTCGACGCCGGCCGTCTGTTCGTCCTGTCCGACAGCCCGCCCGAGCGGGACGTGCAATGGACGCCGGGCGGGGTCGAGGGCGCCAGCCGGTTCGTGCAGCGGACCTGGAGCCTGTTCGACGCCTATGACCCCGGCTTCGTCGGCGAGGACAAGGCCAACGCCGAACTGCTGCGAGAGACCCACAAGGCCATCAAGGCCGTGTCCGAGGGAGTCGAAGGCTTCCGCTTCAACTCGGCCATCGCCAAGCTCTACGCCTTCGTCGCCACGGTGCGTGACAGCGCCCAGGCGGGCGGCGAGGCCAAGCGTCAGGCCCTGTCGGCCCTGGCGCGCCTGATCGCCCCCTTCACCCCCCACCTGGCCGAGGAGTGCTGGACCCGGTTGGGAGAGGACGGGATGGTTCTGGACGCGCCCTGGCCGGTGTGGGACGCTGCGCTCGCGGCCGACGACGAGGTGGTTCTGCCCATCCAGATCAACGGCAAGCGTCGGGCGGAAATCCGCGTCGCGCGCGGCATGGAGCCGGCCGAGGTCGAGGCCCTGGTTCTGGCCGACGAGACGGTTAAGGCGCGTCTGGAGGGTCTGAGCGTGAAGAAGATCGTCGTGGTCAAGGACCGGATCGTCAATCTGGTGGCCGGCTGATGCGCGTCCCAACCAGTCTTGCCCTACTAAGCGTCCTGGCGCTCTCCGCCTGCGGCTTTACGCCCATGTACGCCGAGCCGGGCATGGGCTCGCCCCTGCGCCGGATCGCGGTGACGGCCCAGGACGACCGACTGGGCTATCGCCTGCGTGAACAGCTGGAGGACGCCCTGGCCTGGGACCGGTCTGCGGCGCCGCTTTACCGGCTGACGACCCGTGTCGAACAAAACCGGCGGCCCCTGGGGCGCCGGATCGACGACACCGCCACCCGCTATGAGCTGACGGTCAAGGCGACCTGGACCTTGACGCCCATCGCGGGAGGCGCGCCCACGACCGGGGTGGAGACCGTCACCACCACCTACGCCGCCGACGACCAGCCCTATGCCGCCATCGCCGCCCAGCAGGACGGTGAAGAACGCGCGGCCGCCGAACTGGCGCGTCTGATCCGGCTGGACCTGATGCAGGCCCTGTCGAACCGGTGATTCTGGCCAAACGCCCCGAGATCGACCGCTTTCTGAAGGCGCCCGATCCGGCGATCCGAGCAGCGGTGATCCACGGCAAGGATCGGTCGGGCGTCGCCGAACGGGCCGAGATCCTGTGCAGGGCGATCACCCCGGACCTGAACGACCCTTTCAACGTCACCGTCCTGACCGACAGCGACATCGACAGCGAAGAAAGCAAGCTTGAAGAGGCCTTGACGGCCATGTCCCTGATGGGCGGGCGCCGTCTGGTGCGGATCCGGCTGTCGGCGCTGAAACCCGGAGTGGACAAGGCGGTGGCCGCCGCCGTCAAGATCCATGCCGAGGGCGGCTATAATCCCGACGCCATGCTGGTGGTCGAGGCCGACCAGCTGGGCCGTGACTCCGCCCTGCGCAAGACCGCCGAGAAGGAGGCCGGCGCCGTCGGCATCGTCTGCTATGAAGACGAGACCGGCGACGTCGCCCGCATGACTCGCGAGGCCCTGGCGGCCGACAAGGTGGGTCTGACCGCCGACGCCCTCGATCGTTTCGTGGCTCGCCTGCCGCGTGAGCGGGGTCTGATGCGCCAGGAGATCGAACGCCTGGCCCTGTTCATCGGTCCCGGTTCCGGGCGGACGATCGACAGCGAGCTTCTGGACCAGCATCTGGGGGTCGAGCCGGACGCCTCCCTGTCCGACGCCGCGCTTCAGGCCTTCGGCGGGCGGCCCGGTCCGGCTCAAGCGGGTCTGCGTCGCGCCTTCGCAGAGGGCGAATCCTCGGTCCTGGCGGTCCGGTCCGCCGCCCTGCATCTGGGGCGGCTGCGGCGGATCAATATTCTTCAGGCCAACGGCGCCGGCGCCAAGGAGGCCGCCAAGGCGGCGGGCGTCTTCTGGAAACAGGAGGCGGAAATGCTGCGTCAGGCCCGCGCCTGGCGTCTGGAGGCGCTGGACGAGGTGCTCGACAGCGTCAACACCGCCGACGTCGCCACCAAGACGACCGGCATGCCCGACCAGCTGATCGCCGAACGCCTGCTGCTGGAGATCGCCGGACGGGCTAAGCGTCTGGGGCTTTGAGCGGGGCTGCTGCGGCTCAGCCTCGCTTTGACGCCTTGCGGAAGGCGGGCTTGGCCAGGGCCATGTTGCGGGCGGCCACGCTGCGCTCGTCGCCGGCGGACGGAGCGCCGGCTGGACCGGCGAAACCCTGGCCCGCTCCGCCCTGCCGGCGCGCCTTTTTGGCGGCCAGCGCCTGTTTCAGATTTTCGGCGGCGGTTGGCGGCGGAACATTATCGGTCATTCCACCTGTCTAGCACATCGCGGGGCTCAGCCGCGCATCAATCGACGGCACAGGTCGTCGAGCTGTTCCAGGGAGCCGTAGCGAATGGTCAGCTCGCCCTTGCCTGCGCGGTCGTTCAACTGAACGGACAGGCCCAGGGCGTCGGCCAAATCCTGTTGCAGGGCGGCGACGTCGGCCGTTCCTTCCTCGCTGGGCGCAGGCTTGGCCTTAACCGGTTTGGGGCCCTCGGCGGCGCGGCGAGCCAGGGCCTCGACCTGGCGAACGTTCAGCCCCTCATTATAGGCCTGCTCGGCCAGGGCGCCGGCGTTGGGCGCCGTCACCAGGGCGCGGGCATGGCCGGCCGTCAACTTGCCGTTCCGTACGTACCACAGCACTTCTTCAGGCAGTTGCAGCAGACGCAGGGTGTTGGCCACATGGCTGCGGCTCTTGCCGACGATGCCGGCGACCTGATCCTGGGTGCGGCCGAACCGCTCCATCAGCATCCGATAGGCGTCGGCTTCTTCCAGCGGATTCAGATCGGCGCGCTGGACGTTCTCGATGATGGCGACTTCGTAAACCTCGACGTCATCCATTTCATGGACGACGATCGGCACCTCCGTCAGCCGGGCCGCCTGGGAAGCGCGCCAGCGGCGCTCACCGGCGATAATCTGCCAGACCCCCTCCTCCTTGGGATGGGTGCGGACCAGAATCGGCTGAAGCACCCCCTTGTCACGGATGGAGGCCGTCAATTCATCCAGCTGTTCCTGGGTGAAGATTTTCCGCGGCTGATCGGGATTGGGCTTCAAACTCTCGATCGGCACGCGCTGCACGCCCGAAGGCATGGCGGCGTTGGGCGCCGTCGGCGCCTCGATGTTCTCGCCCATCAGGGCCGACAGGCCGCGGCCCAGACCTCTTTGTCGTTCAGCCAAAATACTGTTCCGTTTCTTCTTCTAATCAGGCGTGTAGCGGCCGTTCAGGCGGCCAGCTTCTGGCGCTGGCGTTCGCGCTTCACCACTTCCTTGGCCAGGCGCAGATAGGCCTGACTGCCGGCGCATTTGAGATCATAGATCAGGGCGGGCTTTCCGAACGACGGCGCCTCGGCGACCCGAACATTTCTCGGGATGACGCTGTCGTAGACCTTGTCGCCAAAATGGGCGCGCACGTCATTGGCGACCTGGCCCGACAGGGCGCTCCGCCGATCGAACATCGTCAGCACCAGCCCCTGGATTTCGAGAGACGGGTTCAGGCTCTGTTTGACCATGTCGATGGTCCGCATCAACTGGCTGAGCCCTTCAAGCGCAAAGAACTCGCATTGGAGCGGCACAAGAACCGCATCCGCTGCCGCCATGGCGTTCAGGGTCAGCAGGTTCAGCGACGGCGGACAGTCGATCAGCACATAGTCATACGCGGTAGGGCCGTCGTCATGCTGCCGAAGAGCGTCCCTCAAGCGATAGGATCGCCGATCCGCCTGGCTCAACTCGATCTCGACCCCAGACATGTCCGCATCGGCAGGGACGATCCAGAGCCCCGGAACAGTGGTCTGGACGGCGGCGTCTTCGATAGAGCGCTGATCCACCACCACATCATAGATGGTGACCCGTCGTGTTTCACGTGGAACGCCCAAACCGGTCGAGGCATTGCCCTGGGGGTCCATGTCGACGATCAGCACCCGCTTTCCGATAGCGGCCAGGGCGGTTCCCAGATTGATCGCCGTCGTGGTCTTGCCCACGCCGCCCTTCTGGTTGGAGACGGCGAGAACACGGGCAGGCAGTTTGTTAGTGCTTGGAACGGGCACGACGAACACTCCGGACGGTCACGATGCGGCCGCGCGGGTCGCTTTGCGACGGGGCCAGTTCAGCCTCGAAATGCCAGGATTTACGGGCCTCGATCAACTCGGATTCGACCCTTTCCCCCTTGAGGAACAGACCTTGTGCACCCCTTTCAAAGTAGGGCTGTGCATAACCCAGCAGCCGCTCCATTGGGGCCACGGCGCGAGCGGTCACCACGTCGCATTTTATGGTCTGATCTTCGGCGCGACCGTTGATCACCGTGGCGGGCAAGGCCAGAGCATCGACCGCCTCCTGCAGAAACCGGCAGCGTTTGCCCAGGCTGTCGATCAACCAGACCCGGGCGTCCGATCGTCCTTTCAGCAAGATCGCCAGGACCACGCCGGGAAAACCCGCGCCGGCGCCGAGGTCCGCCCAACTGCGCGCCGTAGGGGCCATTTGCAGCAGTTGCGCGCTGTCCCAGGCATGGCGGTTCCAAAAATCCGGAAGGCTGTCCGGCCCAACGAGATTCATCACCGCGTTCGCCTCGCCCAACCGCAGGCGAAAGGCCTCCAGATCGGCCATCTGCTCCTCTGAAGCACCGGCCTTGCGCTGGAAGGCGGCCATCTCCCCTTCCAGCATCAGGCGACCGCCACGACCTTGGGCGACTTTTTGACATGGGCCAGCAGGGCCGTCAGGGCGCCCGGCGTCATGCCCTCGATACGCCCCGCCTGGCCGAGAGTGCGGGGCCTGATGCGGCTGAGCTTCTCGCGCACCTCATTGGACAGGCTGCCGACGCCGCCATAGTCGAGATCGGCTGGCAGGATCAGATCCTCCTCGGAGCGCAGGGCCTGGGCGTCGATCGCCTGGCGATCGAGATAGTTGGCGTAGCCGGCGTCGATTTCGATCTGCTCGCGGACTTCAGGCGTCCAGTCCGCGATGGCCGGAATGGTCGGCATGAACTGTTGCAGAGTGACGCCCGGAAAGGCGAGCAGTTCACGCATGGAGCGGCGACGGCCGTCGGCGTTCACGGGAATGCCCAGGGCATTGGCCTCTTTCGGCGTGAAAAGCGTTTCACGTGAAACACGGCTCGCCAGGGCCAAGGCGCCGGCCTTGTCCGAGAAGCGCGCCGCCCTGTCGGAGCCGACGATCCCCAGCTGCATCGCCAGCGGCGTCAGCCGCTGATCCGCATTGTCGGCTCGCAGCGTCAGACGGTATTCAGCCCGGCTGGTGAACATGCGATAGGGTTCGGTTACGCCGCGCGTCACCAGATCATCCACCATGACGCCGATATAGGCTTGGTCCCGACCCAGGATCACTGGGTCTTGACCCGCCGCCGCCCGAGCGGCGTTCAGCCCGGCCATCAAGCCCTGGGCCGCCGCCTCCTCATATCCGGTCGTCCCATTGATCTGGCCGGCCAGATAGAGACCCGGTCTCTTCTTGACCTCAAGGGCGGCCGTCAGTTCGCGCGGATCGACATAGTCGTATTCGATCGCATAGCCGTAACGGAAGACCTCAACAGTCTCCAAACCGGGGATGGTCCGCAGGAAGGCCTGCTGGGTGGCTTCGGATACGGAGGTCGAAATCCCGTTGGGATAGACGGTCGGATCATCCAGACCTTCCGGTTCAAGGAAGATCTGATGGCTGGTCTTGTCGGCGAACCGCACGACCTTGTCCTCAATCGAGGGGCAGTAGCGGGGGCCGCGCCCGGACAGACGCCCTCCATAGACTGCGCTCTCACCCAGGTTCTCGGCGATGAGGCGATGGGTCTGTTCGGTCGTGTGGGTGACACCGCAGGCGATCTGAGGAACGGTGATCCGATCCGTCAGAAAGGAGAAGGCGCTGGGGGTTTCGTCGGCCTCCTGCATCTCCAGCCGGTCCCAGGCGATGGTCCGCCCATCCAGTCGCGCGGGCGTGCCGGTCTTCAACCGGCCCATGGTCAGGCCGGCGGCGTGCAGATCAACGGCCAGACCCGTCGACGGCGCCTCGCCGTGCCGGCCTGCCGGAATACGCTCCTCGCCCCGATGAATGACGCCGTTCAGGAAGGTGCCGGTCGTCAGGACGACAGCAGCGGCCCGAATCCCCTCCCCCACGCCGGTAATGACGCCCGTAACGCGGTCGCCGTCCAGGATCAGCCGCTCCGCAGTGCCGGCCATCAGCGTCAGGTTCGCCGTCTGGGCCAGCTCCGCCTGCATGGCTTCCCGATACAGGCGTCGGTCGATCTGGCTGCGCGGCCCCCGGACGGCGGCGCCCTTGGACCGGTTCAGCAGCCGGAATTGGATGCCCGAGGCGTCCGCCAGACGGCCCATGATCCCGTCCATGGCGTCGATCTCACGCACAAGATGCCCCTTGCCCAGGCCGCCGATAGCGGGGTTGCAGGACATTTCGCCGATGGTCTCCAACTTATGGGTCAGAAGCAGGGTTCGGGCCCCCGCGCGTGCAGAGGCGGCGGCGGCTTCACAGCCGGCGTGGCCGCCGCCGATGACGACGACGTCGAACGAATTGTCGCTTGTGGGGATCATGGGCGCCACATAGGCCAAAAAGCCGGATTTCGCCAGAGGCGAGCGCGCGCAACGGCCACGACAGGGTTCGCTGAACGTAGTCCTACTTAAGGCGTTTCACGTGAAACATCGGTATTACTTGCCGATGCAGAAGGTCGAGAACACCTCGCCCAACACCTCTTCGACCCCGATCTCGCCGGTCACGCGTGAAAGGGCTCGCGCGGCCCGGCGCAGATCGTCGCCCGCCATTTCAGGCGAGACCTCCAGCGCCCTCAGGCCCACCTTTACATCCGAAAGCGCCTCGCTCAGCCGTAGCCGATGCCGTTCGCGCGTGATCGCCGGGAAGTCCGCCCCCGAAAGATCTCGCTCCAATCGCGCGGCGATCCAGTCATGAAGCTCACCCAGGCCTGCGCCGGTATGACTACTTACGGCGATCTGATCCCAGCCTTGGGAGCGGATATCGGCCGATGCGAGGTCGCTCTTATTGGCCACGATCAGATCACCCGACCGAACATAGTCCGCCGCCACGCCTTCCACATCGCCGGGCGCTCGAACCCATAGCCTCAGATCCGCCCCCTCTGCGCGCGCCCGCGCGCGCCGAACCCCTTCCGCCTCTACCGGGTCGTCGCTGTCTCTCAATCCGGCCGTATCGGACAGGGTGACGGCATAGCCGCCGATCACCAGTTCGGCGTCCAGAACATCGCGCGTCGTCCCGGCGATCGGCGTGACGATCGCCGCCTCGCGCTGGATCAGGGCGTTGAACAGCGACGACTTACCGGCGTTGGTCTCACCGATCAGCACGATGCGATAGCCGTCCCGAACGCGCTCTCCCCGCGCCCCATCCTCGACGGCGCGATGCAGATCGCGCGCCAGCTGCTCAAGCACTGGCCCCGCCGTCCGCGCCAGATTGTCCGGCACCTCCTCATCGGGAAAGTCGATCTCGGCCTCGACCAGGGCCAGGGCCTTCAGCAGGTCGCGACGGAAACCGGCGTAGGTTTGGCTGAGCTTCCCGTCCAGCTGACCCAGAGCCTGTCTCGCCTGGGCCACCGTCTCCGCATCAATCAGATCGGCCACCGCCTCCGCCTGGGCCAGATCCATCCGGCCGTTCTGAAAGGCGCGGCGGGTGAACTCACCCGGCTCGGCGGGTCGCAGTCCCAAGGCGATCAGGGCGCGACTGGCCGCTTCGACCACCGCACGGCCGCCGTGCAGATGAAGTTCGGCTGCGTCCTCGCCCGTATAGGAATGGGGTCCGACGAACCGTAGGACCAGGGCCTGATCAATGGCGACGCCATCATGATTCAGCTCCCGGACCGAGGCCAGCCGCGGCTTCAATCCCCCCGCGCCCAGGGCTTTCAGCGTCGGCCCGACGGCCGGCCCCGAAAGACGCAAGACGGCGATGGCGCCCCGGCCGGGCGGAGTGGCGAGGGCGAAGATGGTGTCCTGAGTCATGGTCGCAGGGGCTTCTCCAACTGCGGAGAAACCTGTCGCTCACTTCACCGCCGCTTCCATCAATCTCCGGAACTGATCCTGCGCCTGAAGGCCGAAACTGGTCCAAGTCTTCAGCAGTTCGTCCGGTTGCATGGCGGCGATATTGGCTTCCATCCGCTTGGTCATCTCGGCCACCATGGCTGCGTTCAGCGGGGCGACGTCAGGCAGCCCCAGAAAGGCGCGCGCCTCCGCCGGAGTGCAATCGATCTCGATTTGAACCTTCATGACGCCGTGCCTCCTGTTTCACGTGAAACCATCAGATGACGGATCAGGTGTTCATCGACTGGAAGAAGTCCGCGTTGTTCTTCGACTGACGCAGCTTGTCGAGCAGGAATTCGATCGCGTCCTGCGGACCCATCGGATTCAGAATGCGGCGCAGCACATAGGTCTTGGCCAGCTGGTCCTTCGGCGTGATCAGGTCTTCCTTGCGGGTGCCGGACTTCAACACGTCAATGGCGGGGAAGATGCGCTTGTCGGCCACCTTGCGGTCCAGCACGATTTCCGAGTTGCCGGTGCCCTTGAACTCTTCGAAGATCACCTCGTCCATCCGGCTGCCGGTGTCGATCAGGGCCGTGGCGATGATGGTCAGAGACCCGCCCTGCTCCACATTCCGCGCCGCGCCGAAGAAGCGCTTGGGCCGTTGCAGGGCGTTGGCGTCCACGCCCCCGGTCAGCACCTTGCCCGACGACGGGACGGTGGCGTTGTAAGCCCGGCCCAGGCGGGTGATGGAGTCCAGCAGGATCACCACGTCCTTCTTGTGCTCGACCAGGCGCTTGGCCTTTTCGATCACCATCTCGGCGACGGCGACGTGGCGCGTGGCCGGCTCGTCGAAGGTCGAGGCCACGACCTCGCCCTTGACGGTCCGCTGCATGTCGGTGACCTCTTCCGGCCGTTCGTCGATCAGCAAGACGATCAGGAAGACCTCCGGGTGGTTCCGCTCGATCGACTTGGCGATATTCTGCAGCATCACCGTCTTGCCGACCCGCGGCGGTGCCACGATCAGGCAGCGCTGGCCCTTGCCCAGGGGGGCGACGATGTCGATGACCCGACCCGAACGGTCCTTCAGGGTCGGATCCTGGATTTCCATGTGCAGCCGCTCCTCCGGATAGAGGGGCGTCAGGTTGTCGAACAGAACCTTGGTCTTCACCATCTCAGGGTCTTCGAGATTGATGGTGTCGACCTTCAGCAGGGCGAAATAGCGCTCGCCCTCGCGCGGCGCCCGCACGGCGCCGTGGACCGTATCGCCCGAGCGCAGGCCGAAGCGGCGGATCTGGGACGGCGACACATAGACGTCGTCCGGGCCGGGCAGATAGTTGGCGTCCGGGCTGCGCAGGAAGCCGAACCCGTCGGGAAGGATTTCCAACACGCCGTCGGCGATGATCTCGACCTCTTCCTCAGCCAGGGCCTTCAGGATGGCGAAGAGCAGATCCTGTTTGCGCAGGTTGGAGGCGTTCTCGACCTCCAGCTGTTCGGCGAAGGCGACCAGGTCGGCCGGGGTCTTCTCATTCAACTCGGCCAGGGTGATCCGGCCGTTCGGCACCACGGGCTCGCCGTCCTCATCCTCGTCCGCCGTAGTGTCCACGCCCGAGTCTGCGCCCGCCGCCTCGCCGGCCTCATGCGCGGCGCCGTGATGGGTCGGGGCTTCGGCCTCGATTTCGGTCTCGGGAGTGTCGGTGACGTCGGTCATGATACAGGCTCGCGGACGCGCGCACGGAACCGCACGGCGTCAGGTCTCTGGAAATGTCTGGCCTTTCGGCCGAAGGGGGGCACGACGGTCTCCCGCTGGTCGAACCGGCGGGCGTCGCGAAAAGAGAGGGACCGCTGGACGGACCGAACGGTTCACCACCAGCGGAACCACAGGCGAGAGGTCAGGTCAAGCGGAGCCGCTCACCCGAACGTCCACTCCGTGGTGACCGACAGCACCATGATGATGGCCAGGACGAACGGGACCTCGTTCGTCATCCGCCAGAACTTGCCGGAATATTTCGACGTCCCCGCCGCGATCTTCTTGCGCTGCGCCGCCAGGAAGCCGTGCCAGCCGCTCAACAGCAGGACGCCGATCAGTTTGGCCACCATCCACGGCTCGGCCAGAAGCGCCGCCCCCCGCGCCGAGACGTCGATATGGATCAGCCACAGGCCGAAGCCCCAAGCCAGGATCATGGCCGGGTTCAGGATGATGCGCAGCAGCCGCGTCTGCCACAGCCTCAGCAGGGCCTGCATCTCGCCGCGCAGGGGCTCGGGCTTGGCGTTCTGCTCGACGTCATAAGCATAGAGCCGCGGCAGGAACAGCAGACCCGCCATCCAGGCGATCACCGCCAGTATGTGCAGGCCCCGGGCCAGATCGTACAGGTTCACGCTGCGCTCCTTTCGTTACGACAGGGACAGGCCTTCCAGTCCGTCTGACAGCCCAGACCGAAGGGAGCGACCCCCGTGCGGCCCAGGGCGTCGATCGTCGCCGCCGCCAGGGCCTCGATGAAGACGGGCGCAGTGCCGACCGCCGGCGCGCGCAGATAGGGACTGACCCCCTTATCATGGGCCAGTTCGCCGTATTCGATGTCCAGCTCGACCAGGGTCTCGATGTGTTCGGAGACAAAGGCGATGGGGGTGATGACCACCCCGACCCCGTCGCGGCCGGCCTGTTCGATCGCCTCAGGCGTGGACGGCCCCAGCCATTTCATCGGTCCGACGCGGCTCTGGTAGCAGAGGGCATGGTCGATGGGGCCCCGGTCGCGCTCGATGGCGGCGACCACGGCGGCGACGGTCGTCTCGACCTGTTCCTGATAGGGGTCGCCCTTGCCGCTGACCAACTTCTCCGGGATGCCGTGGGCCGAGAACAGCACCCGCACCGGTCCGTCGCCCGCCTCATCCAGTTTGGATGCGATCGCCTGGGCCTGGGCCTCGACCCAGCCGTCGGCGCGAGGATAACAGCAGACCGTCCGGCTGACGCCCGACCCGGCATAGGTCTCGTTCCAGATCTTCAGCGAGGACTGGGTCGTCGTCGTCGAAAACTGCGGATAGAGGGGCAGCAGCACCACCTCGTCGGGCGCGAAGGCCGCCACCTCGACCGCCGTCTGATCGGTCAGCGGCCGCCAGTAGCGCATGGCGATGAAGACCCGGACCTCGTCCCCGGCCAACCGGGCGTTCAGCACCGCCTCCAGGGCCTCGGCCTGCAGCCGGGTTCCAGGCAGCAGGGGCGACCCGCCTCCCATCAGGGAGTAGTTGGCCTGGGCGCTCGCCTCCCGCCGGCTGGAGATCAGCTTCGCCAGGGGCGTTCGCACGATCCCCGGCAGGCCGATGATGGCCGGATCATTGAACAGATTGAACAGGAAGGGCTTCACCGAAGCCTGATCGTCGGGTCCGCCCAGATTGAACAGCACCACCGCGATGCGGCGGCCCGGCAAGGGTTGGGTCATTGGGCGCCGATCCTTTTCAGAACCTGTTCGACATGGTCGATGGGCACGTCGGGCAATATGCCATGACCCAGGTTGAACACCCACGGCCCCTGGCCCCATGCCTCTATCAGCTGATCCACCCGGCGGTCCAACAGTTCGCCCCCGGCGCGCAGCAGCAGGGGGTCCAGGGCGCCCTGGATCGGCTTGATCTGCTGCACCCGTCTGCCGACTTCCAGCGGACAGGCGGTGTCCAGGGCGACCGCATCGACCTCGACCGCCTGGGCATACCGCTCCGCCAGGGCTGCAGAGCCCCGTGGGAAGCCGATCAGGGGCACGGTGACGCCCAACTCCCGCGTGCGCTTCACAAGCGCCTGGTGGGGATTCAGGACCAGCCTTTCGAACAGATCGTCGGGCAGGCCCTCGGCCCAGCTCTCGAAGATCTTCAGCACCTGGGCGCCAGAGTCGGCCTGCATCTTCAGATACCGGGCCGTCGCCTCGACCAGTACCTCCAGTGTCTCATCCACCCGCCTGGGATCGGCATAGGCGTAGGTCCGCGCCGCCGCCCGCTCGCCCTTGCCGATGGTCCGGGCTTCGCCGTCCAGCATATAGGTGGCCACGGTCCAGGGCGCGCCGGCGAAACCGATCAGGGCCCGCTCCGGCTCGAGCGCCGCGCGCACGATCGACAGGGTTTCGCCCACGGCGGACAGGTGCTCGCCCGCTCCGGCGGCCAACTCCATCATCCGGCCCGGAATGGGCATGGCGCCTAGACGCGGTCCCTCCCCCGTCTCGAACCACACGTCCTGACCCAGGGCCTGGGGGATCAGCAGGATGTCGGCGAATACGATGGCCGCATCGAAGCCGAACCGACGCATCGGCTGGAGCGTCGCCTCGGCGGCCATTTCCGGGTTCAGGCAAAAACTGATGAAATCCGGCGCCTCGGCCCTCAGTCGGCGATACTCGGGCAGATACCGTCCCGCCTGACGCATGAACCAGACCGGCGGTCGATCCAGCGTCTCTCCTCGGAGAGCCCGGATCATCATCGGCGCCTCTTGGGGCGTCTGAACGGCGTTCTGGGTCGGATCGGTCATGCCGGACGATTAAGGTCACAGCCCCCCGCTCTCAATCCCTAATCAAGTTAAGAATTAAAAGATTCGTAGTGGCAGGTAGGGCGGTGGAACGGCGGGGATGAATGCGGCGGCTGTGGCGGAACAAAAGCGGATATCCACGCGCCTCCAGGCGCCTTCGGGGATGCGGAACAGGATTATACGGCCGGTGGACAATCCCTAATGAAACCTTAACGGCAAAGGCTTTGCGGGGCGTTCGGCCTGTGAACGAGGTAAACCGGTGTTAACCCTTCATTAGGATTTTCCACAAAGAGGCGGAAAACGGTTTTCCGCCTTGGGATGAACCGGGGCCGGAGGGTTTTCGTCGTCCACCCTCATCCCCGCTCGCCGCCGTCGCCGTCTGGGTCTAAGGAGAGAAACGCCCGGACGGTCCCCAGCCATCCCCAGGGCGCGACCCGTCCTTCAACAGAGAGACGATCCCCGAATGAGTCCTGCGCGACCCGCCGCCGCCCGCCCCGGCCCTGCCCGCCTGGCCACCTATTTTCACGTGCATCTGGTGTCGGACTCGACCGGCGAGACCCTGAACGCGATGGCCAAGGCGGTGACGGCGCGGTTCGACGGCGTCATTCCGATCGAACATATCTACGCCCTGGTCCGCTCGGAAAAGCAGATGGACCGGGTTCTGCAGGAGGTGGAGGCCGCGCCGGGGGTGGTGCTGCATACTCTAGTCGACCGCCAGCTGCGCGAACAGTTGGAGGAGGGATGTCGCCGGCTGGAAATGCCCCAGATCGGCGCCCTTGACCCCCTCGTCGGGGCCATGTCCCGCTATCTCGGCGCGGCGGCCCTCTCGACCCGCGTCGGGGCCCAGCATGCTCTGGATCACGACTATTTCAATCGGATCGCCGCGCTCGATTTCGCCATGGCCTATGACGACGGTCAGGGCACCCTGGAGCAGTTGGAGGGCGCCGACGTCGTGCTGTGCGGCGTCAGCCGAACGTCCAAGACTCCGACCTGCATCTATCTGGCCCATCGCGGCATCCGCGCGGCCAATGTGCCCCTGGTGCCGGGCCAGGAGGACGGCGAGCGCTTGACCCAGTTGAAGAATCCCCTGGTCATCGGCCTGACCGTCTCGCCCGACCGGCTGGTCCAGATCCGCCGCAACCGGATCGAAAACCTGAACGCCAACCAGTCGTCCAGCTATACGGACCAGGACGCGGTTCGAGAGGAGACGATCAAGGCCAAGCGCGCCTTCGCTCGGCGGGGCTGGCCCACGATCGATGTCACCCGGCGTTCGGTGGAGGAGACGGCGGCCGCCATCACCAATCTGCTGAGCGAGCACCGCACCCATAAGATCGGAACCAGCTGGTGACGGCCGAGACCCTGATTCTGGCGTCCAAGAGCGCCGCCCGCCGGGCCATGCTGGAAAACGCCGGCGTGCCTTTCGACATCCGCGTCGCCGATGTGGACGAGGCGGCGATCAAGGCCGTCTCGACCGATCTGGACCCGGCCGCCCTCGCGGTGCGTCTGGCTGAGGCCAAGGCCCTGGCGGTTTCGCGCGACGATCCGACCGCCTGGGTTCTCGGCTCGGACCAGACCCTGGCCTTCGACGGGGGCCTGGTCTCCAAGGCCCAATCGCTCGAGGCCGCCCGCGCGCGGCTGGAATCGATGCGTGGTCGCACCCACCATCTCCATTCCGGCGCCGCCCTGGCGATCAAGGGCGAGATCGTCTGGTCGGGCGTGGACACGGTCGAGATGCGGATGCGCGACTTCTCCGACGCCTTTCTGGACGCCTATCTGGCCGCAGAGGGCGAGGCCCTGCTGGCCTGTGTCGGCTCCTACCGGCTGGAGGGACTGGGCGCCCAGCTGTTCGAGGCGGTGGACGGCGACTATTTCACCGTCCTGGGCCTGCCGCTCTGGCCGGTCCTGACCGAGCTGCGTCGCGTCGGGGTCCTGTCCGCATGAGCCGTCATCGCATTACCGGCGCCGCCCTGGTCGCCGGGATCGCCGGCAATCCGGTGGCCCATTCCCTCAGCCCCGTCATCCACAACGCCTGGCTGGCGGCCGGGGACATCGACGGCGCCTATGTCCCCTTCGCCCCCGCCGATGCGGCGGGGTTCGAGGCCCTGGTCGCGGCCGGCCGGTCTGGCCTGATCCAGGGCCTGAACGTCACCGCCCCGTTCAAGGAACAGGCCTTCGCCCTGGCCGACCAGGCCACGGCGGCGGCCCGGCTGACCGCCTCCGCCAACATCCTGACCTTCGACGCCGGCCGGGTCTCGGCCGACAGTTCGGACGGCGTCGGCCTGATGCTGGGGCTGAAGGAGCAGGCGCCGGATCTGGCGCTGAAGGGCCGTCCGGTCGTCCTCCTGGGCGCGGGCGGCGCGGCGCGGGCCGGCGCCGGCGCCCTGGTCGAGGCGGGCGCCCAGGTTCGGATCGTAAACCGCTCGCGCGACCGGGCCGAGGCCCTGGCGGCCGATCTCGGCGCCTCGGTCCGCGTCATGGCCGTGTCTGAGGCCCTGGACGGCGCCGCCCTGGTCATCAACGCCCTCAGCGTCCAGCCGGATTTCGATTTCGACGCCGTCGCCCCCGGCACGGTGATGATGGACATGACCTACAAGCCCCTGACCACCCCCTTCCTGGCGGCGGCGCGGGTGCGGGGCCTGCCGACGGTCGACGGCCTGGCCATGCTGATCGGCCAGGCGGCGCCCTCGTTCCGGGCCCTGTTCCGCCGACCGCCCCCGCCGCTGGATCTGCGCGCCCTGCTGACCGCCCATATGGATCAGACGGCATGATCCTGCTCGGCCTGACGGGTTCCATCGGCATGGGCAAGTCGACGACGACCGCAATGTTCGCCGACCTGGGCGCCGTGGTCTGGAACGCCGATGACGCCGTGCACCGCCTCTACGCCCCCGGCGGCGCGGCGGTCGAGCCGGTCGGCGCGGCCTTTCCCGGCGTGGTCGTGGACGGCGCCGTGGACCGCGTCCGCCTGGCCGAGGCCCTGGGGCGGGACGAAACCGCCTTCCGGCGGCTGGAAGCCATCGTCCATCCCCTGGTGGCCCAGGGCCGGGCGGGCGACCTGGCGGCGGCCCGGGCCATGGGGGTCAGGCTGGCGGTCCTGGACATTCCTCTGCTGTTCGAAACCGGCGGCGACGCCCATGTCGACGCCGTGGTCGTGGTCACCGCCGATCCGGAGATCCAGGCCGAACGGGTTCTGGCCCGCCCCGGCATGACCCGCGACCGGTTCGAGGCCATCCTGGCCCGCCAGCTGCCCGACGCGGAAAAACGCGCCCGCGCCGACTTCGTTATCGACACCGGCCACGGCCTGGAGCCTGCCCGAGCCGAGGTCGCCGCTGTGGTTCAGACTGTGCTGGATCCGGCGTGGATATCTCCCCGTCGCCGCGCGGGGGCTCTTTCACCGTCTGACGAACGGGGCCATTAAGGCGCGATGGCGCGCGAGATCGTTCTGGACACCGAAACCACCGGCTTCGACCCCAAGACGGGCGACCGGCTGATCGAGGTCGGCTGTATCGAACTGCTGGACCTGCTGCCGACGGGCCGCACCTTCCACCGGTTCGTCAATCCCGAGCGGCTGATCCCGCCGGACGCGATCCGCGTCCACGGCATTACCGACGAGAAGGTCAAGGACGCTCCCAAATTCCACGAGATCGTCGACGATCTGATCGAATTCATCGGCGACGCCCCGATGATCGCCCATAACGCCGCCTTCGACCGGAACTTCATCGACTTCGAATATGCGCGCTGCGGCCGGCCGATCACCGGCGAGGCGCGCTGGATCGACACCCTGAAACTGGCCCAGGCGCGGTTTCCGGGCATGCCCAACTCGCTGGACGCCCTGTGCAAGCGCTTCAAGGTGTCCCTGGTCGAGCGGACCCTGCACGGCGCCCTGATCGACGCCCGTCTGCTGGCCGAGGTCTATCTGGAGCTGCGCGGCGGCAAGGAGCGGGTGCTGGACCTGTCGTCGACCCCGGCGGCGAGCCGCGGCGCGACCGGCGCTGTTCAAGCGGCTGCTTACGGCCCCCGCCCCCGCCCCCTGGCTCCGCGTTCGACGCCGGAGGAGCAGGCGGACCATCTAGCCTTCCTGGCCGAGACCCTGAAGGACCGGTCGCTCTGGGCGGCCTACGGCGTCGGGGCCGACGAAGAGGCGGCGGCCTGATTCCACGCGCCTCGGCCGAAACGAAAAAGGCGGCCCCTCTGAGGACCGCCCTTCCCTCGTCAATTTGGGTTCGGCTCAGGCCTGGCCGGTCTCGACCGGCTGCTGGGCGATCTGCTGCTGGCGCGCGATATAGATGGCGGCGAAGTCGATCGGGTCCAGCATGAAGGGCGGATAGAAGCCGCCGTCGGCCGTGGCGCGGGCGATGATTTCGCGGGCGAACGGGAAGAGATAACGGGGGCATTCGATCAGCAGCAAGGGCTCAATGTCCTGCTCCTGGACGTTCGCCAGCTGGAACAGACCGCCATAGACCAGTTCGACGTGGAAGACGGCCTGGTTCTCGTGGGTCGCCTTGACCGACAGCTTCAGGTCCAGTTCGAACAGACCGTCGGGGCGGCCTTGGGCCGACATTTCGACGCCCAGGTCGATCGCCGGCTTGCCGTCGATACGCAGGGATTCCGGGGCGCGCGGGTTTTCGAACGAAAAGTCCCGCACATACTGGGCCAGGATGCGGAAGCCGGGGCCTGCGGGTTGACCCTGCTGAGGCTGGGCCGGTGCGGGGGTGTCGGCGGGCGGAGCGGCGTCGGTCATGGGCGTGTTCGATTGCGAAAAAGGGCCGATAGGGCCGGAATAAGGCGCCGCGACTAACACGCCGGGGCGGCCGGCCGCAATGTCGCACCTGCGCCGGGGGGCGCGCCGCGCCTTGCTTCCTCCTATATCAGCCCCTAATCGTCTCCCTCGCGCCTTCTCCTTCGCGCGCCGACATTCAGGAAGTCCCCTTGCCGGTCCAGTTCCAGATCGTGATCTTCGCCGTCATCGCGGCCTTCGTCCTGTTCCAGCTCTACAATGTGCTGGGAAAGAAGGTGGGGCGTCAGCCGCAGGAGGACGCCAAGACCTTGGCCCCGCCCAGCCCGACTGCCCCCGAGGCCTCGAAGACGCCGGCCCAGGACGCCGCCCTTCTGGCGTCGATTGCGGGTTTGAAGGCGCGCGATCCCGCCTTCGATCCGCACCGGTTCCTGGAAGGGGCGCGTCAAGCGTATGAGGCCATCGTGCGCGGATACGCCGCCGGCGATCGCGCCGCCTTGAAACCCCTTCTGACGCCGACCGTCATGGCCTCGTTCGAGGCCGGCATCGCGGCGCGGGAGACCCGGGGCGAGACGGAGACGGTCGAATTCCTCTTCCCGCCCCGCGCCGATCTGGAAGGCGCCACGGCCCAGGGCGACAAGGCCGTGGCCAAGGTCCGTTTCCTGGCCGAACTGCGCAGCCGCGTGACCAAGGCCTCGGGCGAGACCGCCGATTCCGTGACCGGCGAGCCCCTGGTCGAGGAACGCCGCACCGCCGAACACTGGACCTTCGAACGCAGCCTGGGCGCCGCCGATCCCAACTGGGTCCTGGCCCGCGTCGAGCCGGCCAGCGCCTGATGTCGGCCTCGCGCCGGCTCGGCCGGCGGACGGCGCGTCTGTGGCCCCTGCTGGCGGTCGCCGCCTGCTCCACGGGCCCGGCGATCACCCCGCCTCTTCCTCAGACGCCGCCGGCGTCCCGGCCCTCGGAGACTGAGGCGGGTCCCCGCCCCTATCTGCCCGCGCCCAGCCCCGCCGAGGGCGTCAGCCCGGCGGTGCTGCCCGGCTGGAACGACGAGGATCATCTGGCGGCCTTTCGCGCCTATGTCGGCGGCTGCGCCGCCGCGCGGGATGCGGCCGGCCGCGCCGTCTGCAGCCGCGCTCAGGCCATGGCGGCCGCTCCCGTCACTCCGTCCGACGCGCGGGCCTTTTTCGAAGCCCGTTTCAGCGCGGTCCCGGCGCAGACCTCAGACGGGCGTCCCGGCCTTTTGACCGCCTATTTCGCTCCGGAATATTCGGCCCGCCGCGCCCCGGACGCGGAGTTTTCGGCGCCCGTCCTGCCCAAGCCGGCCGATCCCCGCGCCGCCGGCGACCGGGCGGCCATCGAGGCCGACGCCCGCCCCGACCAGGCCCTGGCCTGGATGCGGGCCGAGGACCTCTTCTTCCTCCAGATCCAGGGCTCCGGCTATCTGACCTTCGAGGACGGAACCCGCGCCCGCGCGGCCTACGCCGGCGACAACGGCCGGCCCTTCGTCGGCATCGCCCGGCCGATGGCGCGCCAAGGCCTGCTGCCGGAGAACGGCACGTCCGGAGAGGCGATCCGCGCCTGGCTGGCCGACCATCGCGGACCCGAGGCCCAGGCCGTCATGGCCCTGAACCCCCGCTACATCTTCTTCCGGCTGGACCCCGACGACGACGGCCATCCCGCCGGGGCGGCGGGCCTGCCCCTGATCGAGCGCCGGGCGGTGGCGGTCGATCCGTCCCAGTGGCGCTACGGGGACCTGGTTTGGCTGGAGGCGGACGGCGGAAATCTTCGCGGCGCCACGACCTCCTATCGCGGTCTGGCCATGGCCCTGGATACGGGCTCGGCCATTCGCGGCCCGGTGCGGGCCGACCTCTATATGGGTCGTGGAGACGCCGCCGGCGCCGAGGCCGGGACGGTGCGCCATCCCCTGCATATGTGGCGGCTGATCCCCAAGGGCTGAGGACGCCGCGCTTCGGCCTGGGCGGTCCGTCGGGTCGAAAAAAAGGTGTCCGATGTGTCCGATCTGTCCGACGGCCTTTGATTTCCATGAAGAAACTGTCGGACACCGACCGGACTGTCCGGTGTCGGACGCGCTCTGCCCTCTTGGCGATGTCAAAGACCGGGGCGCCATTATAGGCGCGGCTGAAGGGGCGCCGGGCAGATCCTCGATCGGATCTGCAAGCCTCTGAATTGGCGCGGCCTTAAGGCGGACATCGCGCCGATCAGGCTCCAGGTTCAATCGACATTCAGCCTACTGCGGTCAGGCCGCTCTTCCCGCGTCACAGGCCTTGATGCGGCGACCGGGTTCATCACAGCGATCACGGCGGATTCACAGCGGTCACGACGCCATCGGAACCCGCCGTGTTCGCCGTGACCTCGTCGTGCCCCGTTGTGATGAACCCATCCTCAATCGGCGTTCCGCCGCCAGACGTTTTTCCCTTCCGCTGACGCGGGAAGGAAGACCGACACTCAATGGAATAGAGTCTTCAACGCCCGAGGCGCTTCTCCTGGGCTGGCGGCTGCGCGCCGCCCGGCAGGACGGCGGCAGGCCCAATTTCGATTGGCCCTAGGCCAGGTCCTCGATCTCCGCCTCGGTCAGTTCGCCGGGGACGATGGTGACGGGCAGTTTGCGGCCTCCCACATGGGCGCCCTGTTTCAATATGGCGGAGACCAGGGGGCCGGGGCCGCGTGAGCCCGATCCCGCCGCCAGGACCAGGATCTTGATGTCCGGATCGTCGCCCACGACCTTCTTGATCGCCGCCTGGGGCTCGCCCTTCTCGATCAGGAAGACCGGCGGCGCGCCCGACCGCTCCATCGCCTCCTCGCCCAGCCGGTTCAGCAGGGCCTCGGCCTCTTCGCGCTGCTGCCGCTCGATCTCCTCGCGCGCGCCGGACCAGTGGGCGTCGCTGTGCGAGGCCAGGACACGCAGCATGACCACCCGCCCGCCGGTGGACTTGGCCCGCCGGCAGGCGAAGCGCAGGGCGGCTTCGAACTCAGGACTGTCGTCGACGACGACCAGGAACTTTCTCGGCATGACGGCCTCCCCAGCCGGTTTTCCCTGACGGAGGAGGCCGGGATGCGGCCCCCTCGTCAAGTCTCGGCCGCAGCCGGTTCAGCCCTTGCCGGCCGCGGAGGCCAGGTCGCGAATGGTGGCGTTGGCGATCGTCAGCTTGGCGAAGGTCCAGCCTGCGCCCGACTGTTCGATCTCGTCCACCGAGGCGCGAACCCCCTCGACCACCGCCAGTTTCGAGCCGATCCAGGCGTCGACGGCCCCTTCGGCGGCGTCTTCGCTGATCCCCACCGAAGCGTCCGACGCCCGCGCCACGGCGCGCGTCAGCGTCGCCTGTTCGGTCATCAGATCCTCGATCAGGCGGCGAACGGCCAGGCGATCGAAATGATCGACCGACGGGATCGAGCCGGCGGCCGCGCGCAGCCGGTCGAAATCGAAGGCGGCGCCCACCTGGTGGTAGAGCCGGGCCATGGCGGCGACCGGCCAGCCCGTCTCCTGAGCGATGTCGCCGATGTCGGCGGCGGCGACCAAGGGCCGCATCACGCCGATCCGCCGGGTCAGATCCTCCGGCGCCCCGTGGTCGGCGAAGGTCTTGACCCGTTCGTCCAATCGTCCCTGTTCGAAACGGGACAGGACCGGCGCGCCCTCGGCCTGGAGCGCGTCGGCGACGGGGCGATAGCGGTCGATCAGCGCCTGGACCGAAGCGCCGTTCTTGGCGCGGCGCGCCAGCCAGAAGGTCTGGCGGCGCAGGACCACGGCGATCTCACGATAGAGGGCCGTCTGCGCCTCGGCGGAAATCTTGAGATCCAGGTTCGAGACGGCGTCCCAGGCCTCATCCAGCCGGAAGATGCGCCGCGCCGCCTCGAAGGCGATGATCAGGGCGGTGGTGTCGCATTCCGCCGAGCCGCGCAGGCGGTCCGGGAAGGTCGGGCCGCACATATTGACCACTTCGTTCGACAGGACCGTGGCGATGATCTCGCGCCGCAGACGGTGGCTCTTCATCTGCGGTTCGAACCGGGCCAGGGCGTCGGGGAAGTAGCGCACCAGAATCTGCTCGAAGAAGGGATCCTCGGGCGCCTGGGACGCCACGATCTCTTCGGACAGTTCCAGCTTGGCGTAGGCGGTCAGGACCGCCAGCTCGGGCCGCGCCAGAGGAATCCCCGAGGCCATCATCTCCTTGATGCGGGCGTCGGAGGGCAGGCCCTCGACCTTGCGGTCCAGCTTGCCGCGCGCCGACAGGCTCTGCATGAACCGCTGCTGGGCGTCCAGGGCGCCGGCCCCTTCCGCCTGTTGCAGGGTCAGGGCCAGGGTCTGGTCGTAGTTGTGGGCCAGAACCTTGCGCCCGACCTCTTCGGTCATGGAGGCGAGCAGCGGGGTCCGCTCCTCGGCCGGAAGGACGCCGTTGGTCACGGCCGAGCCGACCAGGATCTTGATGTTGACCTCATGGTCCGAGGTGTCCACGCCCGCCGAATTGTCGATGGCGTCGGTGTTGATGCGCCCGCCGTTCTGACCGAAGACGATCCGCCCGGCCTGGGTGAAGCCCAGATTGGCCCCCTCGCCCACCACCTTGACCCTGAGTTCGTCGGCGTTGATCCGCAGGGCGTCGGTGCCCTTGTCCCCCACCTGGGCGTCGGTCTCGGCGGCGGACTTCACATAGGTGCCGATCCCGCCCAGATACAGCAGCTCGGCCGGCGCCTTCAGTATGGCGCGGATCAAGCTGACCGGGTCCAGCGCGTCCTCGGCGATGTCCAGAACCGCCTTGATCTCAGGCGTCAGCTGGATCGACTTGGCCGAGCGGGAGAAGACGCCGCCGCCGGCCGAGATCAGGCCCTTGTCATAGTCCTGCCAGGACGAGCGCGGCAGGTCGAACAGGCGTTTGCGCTCCGCCCAGCTGACTTCGGGGTTCGGATCCGGGTCGATGAAGATGTCGCGATGGTCGAAGGCGGCGACCAGCTTGGTCGCCTTCGACAGCAGGGCCCCGTTGCCGAAGACGTCGCCGGACATGTCGCCGACGCCGACCATTGTGAAAGGCTCGGTCTGGATGTCCTTGCCCAGTTCGCGGAAGTGGCGCTTCACCGCCTCCCAGGCGCCGCGGGCGGTGATGCCCATGGCCTTGTGGTCATAGCCGATCGAACCGCCGCTGGCGAAGGCGTCGCCCAGCCAGAAGCCGTAGGACGCCGAGACGCCGTTGGCGATGTCCGAGAAGGTCGCCGTGCCCTTGTCGGCCGCGACGACCAGATAGGGATCGTCCTGCTCCCAGGCGACCACATGGGCCGGACGGGTCACCGCGCCGTCGGCGGCGATGTTGTCGGTGATGTCCAGAAGGCCCGACAGGAAGGTGCGATAGGCGCGGATGGCCTCGCCCTGAACAGCCTCTCGGTCGGTCGTGCGGGGCAGTTGCTTCGGATAGAAGCCGCCCTTGGAGCCGACCGGCACGATGACGGCGTTCTTGACCTGCTGCGCCTTGACCAGGCCCAGGACCTCGGTGCGGAAGTCGTCGCGACGGTCCGACCAGCGCAGGCCCCCGCGCGCGACCGGGCCGAAGCGCAGGTGCACGCCCTCGACGTGCGGCGCCCAGACGAAGATTTCGCGATAGGGCTTGGGCAGGGGCAGGTCTTCCAGCTCGCTGGAGGCGATCTTGATCGAGATGTGCCGCTTGGGCAGGCCGTCAGCGTCCTGCTGGAAGTAGTTGGTGCGCTTGATCGCGCCGATCAGGGCGGCGATGCGACGCAGGGCGCGGTCGTGGTCCAGGCTCTTCACCGCCTGAAGAAGGGCGGTGATCTGGGCCGCCAAGGCGTCGACGGTCTCCTGGCGCGTCTCCACGGCGGCGCCGTTCGGCTCGAACTTGGCCTTGAACAGGGCCAGCAGGGCGCGCGACACCTCGGGATATTCGCGCAGGGCCTCTTCCTGCACGGCCTGGGACGGGTCCAGACCCGTCTGCTGACGATAACGGGCCAGGGTGCGGATCAGGGCGGCCTCGCGCCACTCCATCCCCAGTTCGATCACCAGTCGGTTGAAGCCGTCGCTCTCGGTCAGGCCGCTCCAGACGGCGGCGAAGGCGCGCTCGAACGGCCCCTTGACGTCCGCAAAGACCAGATCCTCGCCGCGCGGATCCTCCATCAGGAATTCATGGACGTGAATCTCTTCCTCGCCCATCGGCCGGATGGAATAGCCGTATTCCTCCAGCGTCTTCAGGCCCATGTCCGTCATGATCGGCAGGACGTCGGACAAGGGGACGGAGGGGCCGCGACGATAAAGCTTGAAACGGAACTGAAGCGGACTGTCGTCGAGATTGCGGAAGGCCCGGACCGCCACGGGCTCGCCGGCGCCGACCTGGCCGGTGGCGTTCAGCCGATCCATCTCACGCAGATCGACCGCCGCCTCATCGGCGTCATAGCGGTCGCGATAGGCGGCCCCGAAGGCGCGAGCCCAGCGTGCGCTGAGCGGGCCGACCTCGACATCAGCCACCTCGGCCCGCCGCAGGGCGGCTTCGAACCGTTCGATCCAGCTGCGACCGGCCTCGGCCACATCCTGTTCCAGCTGGGCCGCGTCGGGAACCGGATGTTCGCCGGGCGTCACGCCGATGATGAAATGGACCCGAACCAGGGGCGCGTCCGAAAGCTGAGGATACCAGGCGGAGACGCGCCCGCCCCAGGCGCGGGCGACGATCTGGCCGATCCGCTCGCGCACGGAGGCGTCGAACTTCTCGCGCGGAATGAAACACAGGACCGAGACGAAGCGGTCGAACGGATCCTGGCGCGTGAACAGGCGGATGCGCGGCCGGTCGTATAGGTGCAGAATGCCCAGGGCGATGGACAGCAGCTCGTCCTCGCTGATCTGGAACAGCTCATCGCGCGGATAGTTGTCGAGGATGTTCTTCAGCCGCTTTTCATTGTGGCTGCCCGGCGCCTTGTCGGCGCGCGACAGGACGTTGGCCACCTTGCGGCGGATCAGCGGGGTCTCGGTCGCCAGACGGTCATAGGCCTCGGAGGTGAACAGGCCCACGAACCGGGTTTCGCCGGTCGCCTTGCCGTCCGGCCCGTACCGCTTGACCCCGACATAATCCATATAGGCCCGGCGGTGGACCCGCGAACGGGCGTTGGCCTTGGCCACGGTGACGGGGTCGCTGAAGTCCAGCTGGCGGCGCATCTGGCGCGTCAGGACGGCCGGTTCGGAGGCGCGGCGCAGAACGGTGCGTTCCGGATCGGCCAGAATGCCCAGGCCGGCGCCCGACTGGCTCAGGGGGGCCTCGGCCTCATAGTCGCCGTCGGCCCCGCGCGGATAGTCGTAGTCGCGTGCGCCCAGGAAGACGAAATGGTCGCTCTTCAGCCATTTCAGGAAGGCGATGTTTTCTTCCAGTATGGCCGGATCGACCGCGGGCGGAGTGGTTTCCAACCTCTGCACGGCCTGGCGCATCAGGGCGGCCATCGCCTCGTGGTCCTCGACCGCGGCGTGGACGTCGCTCAGGCTCTGGGCCAGGCCCTCGCCCAGGGCGTCGCGGCGTTCCTGGGGCACGGGGTCGATGACCAGGATGATGACCGACAGTCGGCGTCCGTCCAGCGCGACGACGGGGTGGAAGAGGGCGCGCACGGAGACCCCGGCCTCGGCCAGGACGCCCATGACGCTGTCCACCAGGAAGGGGGCGTCGTTCTGGACGATGCGGACCAGGTCGTAGTCCAGGGCCTGGCCGTCGGCGCCCGACAACGGCCCCACGGTGATCAGCGGCGGGGAGCCGGCCGGATAGTCGCCGGCGGCGCGCCAGGAGGCGGCGAGCAGGGCGGCCAGATCCTCTCCGTCCAGCTCCGGCGTTTCGTCGGCGGCGTAGTCCTCGTGCGCCTGAGCCAGGAAGGAGCGCTCCGCCTCGCCGGGGCTGGTTCCCAGAATCCGCGCGAATGAAGCTTCCAGCAGGGCCGGGGTGATCGGCTGAACCTTTGCAGAGCGCGGATCGAGGGCGGTCATGGACTTCCAGTCTCGGGCGACGCGGCCGGGGCCGCTGGGGGCTGGCGCGACGCAGCGCCACACCGCTGACTAGGCCAGGACTGATCGCTCGGGAAGCCCCTGAGGGGCGAAGATTCTCATGAACAGCGTTCAGGTTGGAACGGTTGTGCGGCGCCGCAAACGAGAAGGCCGCCGAGTGGGGGAACTCGGCGGCCTGCGCGGACCGACGCATGGGGAGGGGAGGGGCGTCGGCCTCGCTCGGCCGCGGTCGGAGGGGGGATGGCCGCGGCGTTGACGATCAGATGGGCTGTCCGGGGCGGGTTTCAAGAGGCCGGCGTCACAGGTTTCTCTGCGGCCTGACGCCGCACGGCGGCCTCAGGCTTCGTCAGCGTCGTCCTTGGAGAATGAGCCCCGCCTGTGATGCGCCGTCTTGTGTTCGTCCGCATAGGGCTCGCCGTCGCCCGACAGCAGGACGGCCATCCAGCGCGAACCCTTGAACTCGGCCAGGATCGCCATGGCCATCACGGCCAGCGGGGTCGACAGGAACATGCCGACCACGCCCCACAGCTTGCCCCAGAAGGCCAGGGCCAGCAGGACCACCACCGGGTCGATGTTCTGGTTGTCGCCCTGCATGCGCGGCTGGACCAGATTGCCCACGATGAACAGAATGGTCTGAAGCCCCACCAGCAGGATCAGCGCCGGCCAATAGCTGGGGAACTGCACCAGGGCGAACAGGGGCGGGGCCAGACCCGCCACAGCCCCGCCCAGAACCGGGATGAAGCCGACGATGAAGATGACGAAGGTCCAGAACTCCGCGTTCTGAAGCCCGACGGCCCGCATCAATATCCAGGCGGCGGCGCAGATCAGGGCCCCGGTCACGGTCTGGACCCACAGATAGCCCTCGACCCCGCCGCGGACGCGGTTGAACACGGCGATCGCTTCGTCGCGCTGATGCCGGTGGGGGAACATGGCGATGATCTTGCGCCGGAAGCCGATCTGCGAGGCCAGAAGAAAACCGAGATAGACCAGGACGAAGAAGGCGCCCGAGGCGATGCCCTGCACCTGAAAGGCCACGGAGGTCAGATAGCCGCGCAGATCGACGCCGTTGATCAGGTCCTGGGCCGTGGGCGGATTGTTCAGCCGGATCAGGGCGTAGACGTCGCGGATGATCTGGTCGATGCGCGGCCCGATGTTCTGCGACACGCCCGACGCCTCGCCGAAGAAGCCGGCGGCGCCGTTCACGATGATGGCGATGGAGGCGAAGAAGGCCAGGACCACCAGCAGCAGGGCCGCTGTCCCCGCCCAGCGGTCGTTCAAAGGAGTGCGCGCCGCCACGGACCGCTTGACCCCGTCTATCATGATCAACAGGAAAACGGCCATGGCCAGGGGCGTCAGTATGTCGCGCAGCCAGTAGAGGGCCGCACCGGCCGCGACGGTGGCGATCAAGACCAGGGCGTTTCGCGAGACGGCCGAAGACTGCATGGTGATGGGGCTCTTCATGGCCACCCTTGTCGGTGGGGCGAAGAACGCCGTCAACCGGCCTTGAAGGCGGCGGTTCCGACCCGCCCGCGACTGCGCTAGACCTTCGTCCCGCTTCTGGAGACCTTTCGATGTCCGACACCCCCGCCGGTCTTTTCCTTGGCCAGTCCGACGAAGGCCAGGACCAGGCCCTTCTGTTCCATCGGGCGAACCGCCACGGCGTGGTCGCCGGGGCGACGGGAACCGGCAAGACGGTGACGCTGCAGATCCTGGCCCAGGGCTTTTCGGACGCGGGCGTCCCGGTCTTCTGCGCCGATGTGAAGGGCGACCTGTCGGGGATTTCCCAGGTCGGGACGCCGAACGAAAAGCTGCTGGCCCGCGCCGCCGACATGGGCCTGGCCCTGACCCCGTCCGCGGCGCCCACGGTGTTCTGGGATCTTTATGGTCAAAAGGGCCATCCGATCCGCACGACGGTCTCCGAGATCGGCCCGGTGCTTATGGCGCGGATGCTGGACCTGAACGAGGTCCAGGAGGGCGTGCTGACGGTGGTCTTCCACGTCGCCGATCAGGAGGGGCTGCTCCTGTTGGACATCGACGATCTGCGCAGCCTTCTGGCCTATGTCGGGGAGAACGCCGAGCGGATCGGACGCGAGGTCGGCCATGTCGCCCCAGCCTCGATCGCCGCCGTTCAACGGGCGATTCTTCAGCTGGAACAGCAGGGGGGCGCGGCCTTCTTCGGCGAGCCGGCCTTGAAGCTGGAGGACGTCATCCGCGTCGGCCTGGACGGCCGGGGCCAGGTCAATGTGCTGGATTCCACCCGGCTGATGAACAGTCCGCGTCTGTATGCGGCCTTCCTGCTGTGGCTGCTGTCGGAACTGTTCGAACAGCTGCCGGAGGTCGGGGATCCGGAGAAGCCGCGTCTGGTCTTCTTCTTCGATGAGGCCCACCTGTTGTTCAACGACGCGCCGCGCGCCCTGCTGGAGAAGGTCGAACAGGTGGTGCGGCTGATCCGGTCCAAGGGGGTCGGCGTCTATTTCGTCACCCAGAATCCGGCCGATATTCCCGACAGCGTCCTGGCGCAGCTGGGCAATCGCATCCAGCACGCCCTGCGCGCCTATACGCCGTCCGAACAGAAGGGGCTGAAGGCTGCGGCCCAGAGTTTCCGCCCCAACCCCGCCTTCGACACGGCCGAAGCCATCCAGGCCCTGGGGGTCGGCGAGGCCCTGGTGTCGGTTCTGGACGACAAGGGCGCGCCCACGGTCGTGGCCCGCACAAGGATCCGGCCGCCCGCCTCGCGGCTGGGGCCGGCGACCGAGGCCGAACGCGCCGCCGTAATCGCCGCCAGCCCGGTCCAGGGCCGGTATGAGCCGGTCCTGGACCGCGAATCCGCTGAAGAAGTCCTCGCCGCCCGCCACGCCGCCGCCGAACGGGAGGCCGAGGTCCAGGCGGATCTCAAGGCCCAAGGCCGGGTCAAGCCGGGCGCGCAGACCGCCCAGGACCATGACGGGGACGATGTCCGACCGGCGCCGGCGCGGCGCAAGCGAACATCCAATCGGCAGACCCCGATGGAGGCCCTGACCAAGTCCGTGCTGCGCACGGCCGGATCGACCCTGACCCGCGAACTGCTGCGCGGCGTTCTGGGAAGCCTGCGTCGGCGTTAGCGTTTAAGACTTGCAAGCCGTCGGCGTCGTGCGCATCTCCGGCCCATGTTCATCCAGACCGAGCCCACGCCCAATCCCAATGCGTTGAAGTTCCTGCCCGGCCGGGAGGTCTCGCCGTCGGCCACGCTGGAATACCGGACGATCGACGAGGCGACCGCCTCGCCGCTCGCCGAAGCCCTGTTCGAGCTGGAGGGGGTGGAGGCCGTCCTGTTCGGCGCCGATCATGTTTCCGTCGTCCGCAGCGTTTCCGGGCCGGACTGGTCGGAGATGAAGGCGCCGATCCTGGGCGTCATCATGGACCATTTCGTCTCGGGCGCGCCCCTGACGCGCGGCCAGGCCGCCGATGTCGATCAGCACGCCGAGGCCGACAGCGAGATCGTCGCCGAGATCAAGGCCCTGCTGGACAGCCGCATCCGCCCGGCGGTGGCCCAGGACGGCGGCGACATCCTGTTCGATTCCTTCGACGAGGCCACCGGCGTCCTGTCCTTGCGGATGCGCGGCGCCTGTTCGGGTTGTCCGTCGTCCTCCGCCACCCTGAAGGCGGGGGTCGAACAGATGATGCGCCACTATGTGCCTGAGGTGACGCGGGTCGAGCAGACGATCTAGGGCGATCCCGCTTTAAATTATCGCCAGACGTGCAAGGAGGCGCCATCTTTAACTTCTGATGGCGCGCTTCGTCCCTGATCCTCATGTTCTCCGTCTCGGCGAGGCCCTCGCCGCCCTGCGTCGCCAACGCGGCCTGTCCCAGGCCGAGGCCGGCGCTCGACTGGAGATGACCAGCCAGGGTTGGGGCCTGTACGAGGCCGGTCGTCGGCCGGGCCTGTTTCGGCCTGATGTCCAGCGGCGTTTGACCGGCGCCCTGGATTCCACGCCCGAGGCCCTGGCTCTGCTGGCGGCCGGAGGCCCGGACGCGGCGGCGACCGGTCCGGCGGCCGGTCTCGAAGCGCGGGGTCGCGCCTTCTCCGGCGCGTCCATCCCTCAGACCCATCGCCTTGAAGTGACTGACGACGCCCTGTCGCCCTGGGCCGACCGCGGCGTCGTTCTGGACTATCGTCCGGGTCAGCCGCGATCGGGGCAGGGCTGCGTAATCCTGACGACCGACGGTCAGCGGCTGGCGCGCATTTTTGATCGCTCGGCCGCCGACGGCCTGCACGTGCGGGGCGTCGGCGGTCTGGAAGGGAAGGAAGTCATAGATCACAGCCGGGTGGCGCAGCTCTGCTTGGTCACGGCGCGCCACGAGCAATGAAACGAAAAGGTTGCATACCCGGACAGGTTGCGCCATCTTCGAGCCATGAACAGCCGCCCCGCCGCTCCCCGTCGGAACGCCCGCTCAGTCGAGGCTGTGGACCTGCATGTGGGCGCGCGGATCGCCGCTCGGCGTCAGGCCCTGGGCCTGTCTCAGACGGCGCTGGGGGAGATGGTGGGGGTCAGCTGCCAGCAGGTGCAGAAGTACGAAGGCGGGCAGAACCGGATATCGGCCGCCCGGCTGCACAATCTGGCGATCGCCCTGTCCATGCCGATCAGCGCCTTTTTTCCGGCGCGGGCGGAGGCCGGCGAGCCGACCGACCTCTCGATCATGCGGACCCTGGCCGCCACGCCGGAAGGCCTGGCCATGGCCGCCGGCTTCGCCGCCACTGAGGACCGTTCCGTAAGACAGGCCCTGACGCAGCTGGTCGAGGTTCTGTCGCGCGCGGCCTAGGAGACGCGGCCTGACGCGCGGTCTTACGCGCGGCCTGGGCGGCGGCCGAGGGCGGGTTGAGGCCGCAAAGCGATTTCCCATCGGCCTGTCAGCCTCTAGAAGGCCGGCATGAGACTCTTGGTCATTGATACGGCGCTGGGCGCCTGTACGGCGGCGGTTTTTGAGGACGACCGGCCCCTGTCGGTGCGGTTCGAACCGATGGCCAAGGGCCACCAGGAAAGGCTGGGCGGTCTGGTGCGCGACGTCATGACCGAGGCGGGGGGCGGTTTCGATCGTCTTGATCGGATCGGCGTCACGGTCGGGCCGGGCTCCTTCACCGGTTTGAGAGTGGGCCTGGCCTTCGCCCAGGGTCTGGGCGCCGCCCTGGGGCGGCCGGTCGTGGGGGTGTCCACGCTGGACGCCCTGGCTGATCCCCTGGCGACGGCGGGCGTCCCGGTCGCGGCCCTGATCGACGCCCGGCGGGGTCAGGTCTACGCCAAATTCTTCTCGGACGGCCGGACCCTCGGCCCGGAAGAGGCCCTGCCCCTGGAGGCGGCCGCAGACCGCATCGCCGCTCTGGGGACGAAGGTTCAGGCGGTCGGCAGCGGGGCCGGTCTTCTGAACGAAGCCTATCCTGAGCTGAGCCTGGCCTCGGCCGATCCGGTGGTCGCCCCCGCGCCGACGGCCTTGGCGCGGCTGACCCGGTCGGCCGATCCCGCCGCCCATCCGCCCCGGCCCCTGTATCTGCGCGCGCCCGATGCGGCGCCGCCCACCCGTCTGCCGGGACAGCCCCGCCAGACCGCGCCATGATCCGTCCCGATCCCGCCGCCTTGGCCGCCGTGCATGCGCGAGCCTTTCCGGCGCCCTGGAGCCGGGACGAGTTCGCCGCCCTCCTGGCCCAGCCCGGCGTCTTGGCGGTGGTCGAACCGGACGGCTTCATCCTGATCCGGATCGTGCTGGATGAGGCCGAGATCCTGACCCTGGCGGTGCGGCCCGAGGCGCGGCGGGCCGGCCTAGGCGGGAGACTGGTCGGTCAGGCGGCCGTCGCCGCCGCCCAGGCCGGGGCCGTGCGCCTGTTTCTGGAGGTGGCCGAGGACAATGCGGCCGCCCGCGCCCTTTACGACCGCGCCGGCTTCCGCCCGATCGGGCGACGCAAGGCCTATTATGCGCGGCCCGACGGCGGTCGAACCGACGCCCTGGTGCTGGGACGCGATCTTGCGATGAATCCGGACACGGCGCCGCTTCCCTGAAGCGGCCTGAGCCCCTATTCTAGGCCTATGGACCGGATTGAAAAACTCTGCGCCGACCGCGGCATGCGTATGACCGAACAGCGCCGGGTGATCGCCCGGGTGCTCTCCTCGGCGGAAGACCACCCCGATGTGGAGGAGCTGTACCGCCGCGCCTCCTCGATCGACCCGCATATTTCGATCGCCACCGTCTATCGCACCGTGCGCCTGTTCGAAGAGGCGGGCGTGGTCGAGAAGCACGACTTCGGCGACGGCCGCAGCCGCTATGAAGAGGCCGGCGACGACCATCACGATCACTTGATCGACACCAAGACCGGCGAGGTGATCGAATTCTTCGACGCCGAGATCGAAAAGCTGAAGTCCGAGATCGCCGAACGGCTGGGGTTCGAACTGATCGGCCACAAGCTGGAGCTTTACGGCGTCCCGATCGACGGCGCCGAACCGTCCAAGCGTGAAGGGCTCATCTTCAAACGCCATGCCGCGCGCGTGGCGCCCGAAGACGTGGATGCGGGCTGAAACCCGGTCTTGTCCTCGCCGGTGCGGGCGATCATAAGCCCGACATGACCGAGACCCTGGTTCCCAAAGCCGAGGCCGCGCAGAACACGCCCTCCAAGCGGCTGTTCATCAAGACCTACGGCTGTCAGATGAACGTCTATGACAGCGAGCGCATGGCCGATGTGCTGCGACCGCTGGGCTATGCCGTGACGGAGGAGGTCGAGGCGGCCGACTTCGTCATCCTGAACACCTGCCACATCCGCGAGAAGGCGGCCGAGAAGATCTATTCCGAGCTCGGCAAGATCCGCGAACTGCGCGACCTCAAGCGCCAGACGGGCGGCGACATGACCATCGCCGTCGCCGGCTGCGTCGCCCAGGCCGAGGGCGAGGAGATCATCAAACGCCAGCCGGCGGTCGACATCGTCGTCGGCCCCCAGGCCTATCATCAGCTGCCCGAGCTTCTGACCCGCACGGCGCGGGCCCGGGGCGAACGGATCGGCGCCGACTTCGCGCCTGACGACAAGTTCGACGCCCTGCCTGCCGCCCGTTTCACCGAGGGGCCGACCGCCTTCCTGACGGTGCAGGAAGGCTGCGACAAGTTCTGCACCTTCTGCGTGGTGCCCTATACGCGGGGCGCAGAATGGTCGCGGCCCCTGGCCTCGGTGCTGGAAGAGGCGCGACAGCTGGCCGGTCGCGGCGTGCGCGAGGTCACCCTGCTGGGCCAGAACGTCAACGCCTATGACGGCGAACGGCCGGACGGGCGCAAGTCCAGCCTGGCCGAACTGGCCTACGCCCTGGCGGAGATCCCCGGACTGGACCGGATCCGCTATACGACCAGCCACCCCAACGACATGTCGGACGCGCTGATCGCCGCCCACGGCGACTTGGACGCCCTGATGCCCTATCTGCACCTGCCGGTTCAGGCGGGCTCGGACCGCATCCTGCGGCTGATGAACCGCAAGCACGGCCGCCAGACCTACCTCGATCTGATCGCCCGCATCCGCGAAGCCCGGCCGGACATGGCCCTCTCGGGCGACTTCATCGTCGGCTTCCCCGGAGAGACGGATCGCGAGTTCGAGGAGACGCTCGATCTGGTGCGCCAGGTCCGATACGCCTCGGCCTTCGCCTTCATGTATTCGCCTCGTCCCGGCACCCCAGCCGCCGGCATGGGCCGTCAGATCGAGCCCGAGGTGGCCAAGGAACGGCTGCATCGGCTGATCGAACTGCTGACCGAACAGCAGACGGCCTTCAACCAGGCCCAGGCGGGCCGGACCCTGAATGTCCTGTTCGACCGCAAGGGCCGCCATCCCGATCGCCGCCAGGCCATCGGTCGCTCGCCCTATCTCCAGTCGGTCCATGTCGACGACGCGGATCATCTGATCGGCCAGATCGTTCCGGTCGAAATCATTTCCGGCCAGCAGAACAGTCTGACGGGCCGGCTTGTCGCCCCAGGGGCGGCGGAAAAGGAAAAGGCGGCCTAGTGGCGAGAGAGTCCGAGTTCGTTCCCCTGAATGACGCCGAACTGAGGGCGGTGATCGGACCCAACAGCCGTCACGTCGCCCTGATCGAGGACGCCTTCAAGGTTCTGGTCGAGGCGCCGGGCGGCGGGGTCTCCGTCAACGGGGGCATGCGCGATCGGGCCGACGCCCGCCGCGTGATCGAGGATCTGGCCAAGCGCGCCGCCTTGGGCGCCGAGGTCACAGAGGCCGACGTACGCGCCGCCCTGGGTCAGGCGCGGGGCGGCAAGGGCGCGCCGGGTCTGGCGGCGGCGGGCGTCTCCCTGCCCGGCGGCAAGCGCGGCGCCATCGTGCCCAAGACCAAGGCCCAGGCCGCCTATGTCGACATGCTGGGCCGGTGCGAGCTCAGCTTCGGGGTCGGCCCGGCCGGCACGGGCAAGACCTTCCTGGCGGCCGCCTACGGCGCCTCCCTGCTGCGGCGCGGCCAGGTGGACCGGCTGGTCATCACCCGCCCGGCGGTCGAGGCGGGCGAGAAGCTGGGCTTTCTGCCCGGCGACCTGAACGAAAAGGTCGATCCCTATCTGGCCCCAATCTGGGAGGCGCTGAACGACATTCTCGGCGCCGAGGACGTGCAGCGCCGTCGCGACAAGGGCGAGATCGAGGCCGCCCCCATCGCCTTCATGCGCGGCCGCACCCTCAGCCACGCCTTCGTCATCGTCGACGAGGCCCAGAACACCTCGCGTCTGCAGATGAAGATGGTCCTGACGCGTCTCGGCGAGGGGGCGCGGATGGTGGTGACGGGCGACCCGTCCCAGATCGACCTGCTGAACCCCCGCGATTCCGGCCTGGCCCATGCCCTGCGGATCCTGGACGGGGTCCAGGGCGTCGGCATCCTGAGGTTCGCGGCCGAGGACGTGGTGCGCCACGCCATGGTCGAGCGGATCGTGCGCGCCTATGACGCCGACGCCGCCCGGTCCCGACCGACCCCGGACCTTGAAGACGCCGAATGATCGACATCGAAATCGAGGCCGAGGCCTGGAGCGCCGCCCTGCCTGACGCGGAAGCCGTGGCGGAACGGGCCGCAGCGGCGGCCCTGGGCGCCGTGGCGGGCGACGTCGTCGTCCTGCTGACCGACGACGAGGCTGTGCGGGCGCTGAACGCCCGATTCCGAGACAAGGACAAGCCGACCAATGTCCTGTCCTTTCCCGCGCCCGAGAACGCCGCGCCCCACCTGGGCGACATCGTCCTGGCCTATGGCGTCTGCGCGACCGAGGCGAACGTTCAGGGCAAGAGCCTGTCGGACCATCTGAGCCATCTGGTCGTCCATGGGGTGCTGCACCTGTTGGGCCGCGATCACGAGGACGAGGCCGAGGCCGAGGCGATGGAGGCCGAGGAGCGCGAGATCCTGGCCGAACTGGGCGTCGCTGACCCCTATGCCGCGGATGTCTCTGTAGAGGGGCAGGACTGACACTATGTTTCCCGACGCCGCGCTCGACCGTTTCGCCGCCCGCGTTCGCGCCCTTCCCGAGAAGCGTCGCGCCTGGACCTGGCGTCTGATCCGCATCGGTCTGGCCTTGTCGGCCGGGGCGGGGACGGCCCTGGCCCATCCGCCGTTCGGGGTGCTGGTCGGCCTCCTGGGCTATCCGCTGCTGATGATCCTGTCGGAACGGTCGGACACCCCGCGCGGCGCCTTCTGGATGGGGTGGCTGGCGGGCTTCGCCTATTTCTTCATCGGCTGCTGGTGGGTGGCGGAGGCCTTCTTCGTCAATCCGGAACAGGCCTGGATGGCGCCCTTCGCCGCCAGCCTGCTGCCGGCGGGCCTGGGGCTCTTCTGGGGCGTCGCCTGCGCCCTCTATCGCCGGTTCGCACCCATAGGCGTCGTTCGGGTTCTGTTGTTCGCCGCCCTGTTCTGCGCCGCCGAATGGCTGCGCGGCCATGTGCTGACCGGCTTTCCCTGGAACCCGGCTGGCGCGACCTGGCGGGCGGGCGGGGGCATGTCCCAGTTCGCCTCGGTGGTCGGGGTCTATGGATTGAGTCTGGTCACGGTTGCGGCGACTGCGGCCCTCGCGCCCCCGATCGGCCCCGGCGCGGCGCGCAGCCGTCTGATTTCGGCCGGACTGGGCGTTCTGGCCTTGGCCGCCATCGGCCTCTTCGGCGCCGTGCGCCTGGCCCAGGCCGAGTTGCGGTTCACCGACACCGTGGTTCGCCTGGTCCAGGCCGACGTCAAACAGGAAACCAAGTGGTCGCCCGAGGCCTATCGCTCCATCGTCGATCGCTACGTCGCCCTGACGAGACAGCCGGCCGCCCGAACGCCCGACGTGGTGGTCTGGCCCGAGGGCGCCCTGCCGGCCTCGGCCAATGACGTCTTCGCCTCGGCGGATGCGGCCGCCATCGCCGGCGCCGTGCGGCCGGGGCAAACCTTGATGATGGGGCTGGCGCGGGGCGAACCTGATCCAACGGCCCCAGAGGGCGCCCGCTATTACAACAGCCTGTTCGCCCTGGTGGACGAAGGCGGGCCGGGCCTGCGGATCGCCGCCGTCTATGACAAGCATCGGCTGGTGCCGTTCGGCGAGTATCTGCCGCTGGGTTCGATCATGACGGCCGTCGGGCTTCGCAGCCTGGTTCACATGCCGAGCGATTTCTCCGCCGGGCCCATTCCTGCGCCCATCCGCGTTCCGGGCGTTCCGCCGGTCCAGCCGCTGATCTGTTATGAAAGCCTTTATCCCGGCTTCACGCCCGGCGCGGACGGGCGTCCCGACTGGATCGTCAACGCCTCGAACGACGCCTGGTTCGGCGCGACCTCCGGGCCGCGCCAGCATTTGAACCTGGCCAGCTATCGCGCCATCGAGACCGGCCTGCCCATCGCGCGAGCCACGCCGACGGGTATCTCGGCCATGATCGATCCCTGGGGCCGGATCGTTCAGAATCAAAGGCTTGATCCCGGCGTCGCCGGGGTGATCGATGCGCCCTTGCCGCGCCCGACGGCGGTGACCCCCTACGGCCGATGGGGCGACGCGTTCTTTTTCGCGGGTCTTCTGGCCGCCCTGGCGATTTCCCTTTTCGCCGGCCGCCGTCCCGGCTTGTGGCCGTTGACCTCTCCCACTAGGCTTCGCCTTAGGGGCTGACAGCGGGACGAGGGGAATCGGGATGGCGCGCGAAAAACTCGAGGAGCCCCATCCCGTCGATATCCACGTCGGCCGCCGCGTTCAGGAGAAGCGTCTGGGCCTGGGTTTGACCCAAAGCGCCCTGGCGCGCGCCTTGGGCGTCAGTTTCCAGCAGGTTCAGAAGTACGAGAAGGGCACGAACCGCGTCTCGGCCTCGAAACTGTTCGAAATGGCCGACTTCATGAAGGTGGAGATTCCCTACTTCTTTTCGGGTTTTCGTGCGGCCCAGGCCGGCGTGGGCGAGGAGGAGGCGCCCGCCTTCGACCACGAGCCCCGGATGACCAAACACAGTGTCGAGATCGCCCGTCTGGCGCCGCATCTGCCCCTGCGAAATCAGAAGCTGATCCTGGACATGATCCGCGAGATGCTGGGAGACGCCGCCGAAAAGCCGAGCTGAAGGCGGTCAGCCCACCGCCGTGATCTCCACCGTCCGGCCCGCCACCACCACCTCGTCGCCGATGCGCCGGCCCAGAACGGCGCGGGCCAGCGGCGACACATGGCTGACCGAGCCCTTCGCGGGATCGGCCTCGTCCTCGCCGACGATGCGCCAGGTCTGGGATCGCCCGTCGTCGCGCTCGATGCGGACCGAGCCCCCGAAACGAACGCGCCCGTCGGTCTCGCCCGGCTCCACCAACTGGGCCGACGCCCTGCGGGCCGACCAGTAGCGCAGATCGCGGGTGGCGCGGGCCATGGCGGTCCGATCGCTTTCGATCGACCCCTTGATCTGGGCGGCGGCGTAGGCGGCGCGCGCCGAGGCCAGTTCGGCCTCGATTTGGGCCAGGCCTTCGGCCGTGACCAGATTGGGGTGGGGCGAGATCGGCCGGTCCGCCAGGTCGGCGGCGGTGGCTTCCAGATCTTCTTCTCGGGTGAAGGCGACGCTCATCGGCCGAACATAACCATCCCGTCCCCTATAGCCAGCGTCGCGGCGAGCGGGCAAAGCGGGGCGATGACCCAATCCGACCGTCAAGCCGAGCCCGCGATCCATGTGGTCGGCGCCGGACCGGCCGGCCTGACGGCCGCCGAACGCCTGGCCCAGGCGGGATTGAAGGTGGTGGTGCATGAACAGAGGCCGTCTCCGGCGCGAAAACTGCTGATGGCGGGGCGCGGCGGTCTGAACCTGACCCATTCGGAGCCGATGGAGCGTTTTCTGGGCCGGTACGGCCCGGCGGCTGAAACAGCGAGGGCCTGGATCGCCGACTTCGGGCCGGATGATCTGATCGCCTGGGTCGAGGGCCTGGGCCAGCCGACCTTCGTCGGCTCCAGCGGGCGCGTCTTTCCGCGCGCCATGAAGGCCTCGCCCCTGCTCCGCGCCTGGCTGGCGCGTCTGGAAGGGCTGGGCGTCGAAATCCGCACCCGGTCGCGCTGGATCGGCTGGTCGGGGGCGGATCTAGTGTTCGAAACGCCTGACGGCGAGCGGCGAGAGCGGCCTGACGCCGTCGTCCTGGCCCTGGGCGGCGCCAGCTGGCCGCGCCTGGGGTCGGACGGCGACTGGAAGCCTTGGCTGGAGGCCGAGGGTGTGACCGTCGCCCCCTTCCGCCCCGCCAATGTCGGCTTTGACGTGGATTGGTCCGTCGCCTTTCGCGCGCGGTTCGCCGGGCGGCCCCTGAAGCCTGTCTCGGTCCGCCTGAAGGATCGGACGGTCCCGGGCGAGGTCATGCTCACGCGCTATGGACTGGAAGGCGGGGCGATCTACGCCCTGTCCGCGGCCCTGCGTGAGGCGATCGAGGCCGACGGTCAGGTCGACATCCACCTTGATCTGAAGCCCGGCCTGACGGTCGAACAGCTGACGGAGCGTCTGGCGCGGCCCCGGTTCAAGGCCAGTCTGGCCACCCACCTGCGTAAGACGGTGAAACTGGACCCATCGGCCGTCGCCCTCCTGCGCGAGACCGGTTCCCTGCCGGCCGATCCGCTCAGCCTGGCCCAGCGCATCAAGGCCGCGTCCGTTCGGTTGACAGGGTTCCAAGGGCTGGACCGGGCCATCTCCACGGCGGGCGGGGTGGCGCTGGAGGCGGTGGACGCCCGCTCGATGTTGATCGCCAGGCCGGGCGTCTTCGTCGCGGGCGAGATGCTGGACTGGGAGGCGCCGACCGGCGGCTATCTGCTTCAGGCCAGTTTCGCCTCAGGCGTCGCGGCGGCGCGCGGCCTGCTCGACTGGTTGGGGTCGAAGGGCTGAGAGACGGCTCCGGCTCAGCCGGCCGCCTCGGCGGCTTGGGGCTGATCCAGCTGCAGTTCGGGCGGGGCGGCGGTGGTGGCCGCGCCATAGGGCAGATGCAGGATGAAGGCGGCGCCCTTTCCGGGTTCGCTTTCCACCTCGGCCCAGCCGCCGTGCAGTTCGACCAGGGCCTTGACCAGGGCCAGGCCGACGCCCGGTCCGCCCCGCTCGCGCCGGACGAAGCGATCGAACACATGGGCCTGCAGATGATAGGGGATGCCGCGCCCCGTATCGGAGACGGTCAGCCGTACCTCCGACGCGCCGGCCTCGGCCGTCAGGGTGACGGCCCCGCCTTCGGAAACGGCGCGGGCGGCGTTTTCCAGCAGATGATCCAGGGCCTGGCCGATCCGGTGCTCGTCGGCCCGAATGGGGCTGAGATCGGCGGCGCAGGCGACGGTCAGGACGGCGCCGCGCCCCTCGACCTTGGGCCGGACCTTTTCGGCCGCCTCGTTCAGCAGGTCGCAGACCCGGACGTCGCCCAGCGACAGCTCCATCTCGCCGGCGTCGATCTGGGCCATGTCCAGAACGTCGTCGATCGAGCGGGCCAGCTGGACGGCGGCGACGCGGATGGCGCCCGCATGCTGGCGGCTGCGCTCGGGCAGATCGCCCATCGTCTCCAGAAGTTCGGAATAGCCGACGATCGTCGTCAAAGGCGTGCGGAGTTCATAGGAGACATTGCCCACGAACTCGCGCTTCAAGGCTTGGCTTTCCGCCAGGGCCTGTTCGCGCTGAACCAGGGCCTGTTCCAGGCCCCGACGGGCCGTCACGTCGGAAAAGGCGACCAGGGTGGCGCCGTCCGGCAGGGGGCGGGTCTGCCAGGCGGCGATGCGGCCGTCGATCGTGCGTCCCTCGCCCGAGATGGCGATGCGGCTTTCGGGGTCCGGATCGGCGACCCGGGCCTTCAGTCCCAGCCACAGGGCCGGGTCCGGCAGGACGGCCTTGCACAGTTCGGCCAGGGCGTCGAATTCGATCGAGGCGGCGATCCGATCGCTGGGCAGGCGCCAGAAGGTCTCGAAGGCTTCATTGTGCAGCCGCAGCCGCCCGTCCGAGCCGAAGACGGCGACGGCGTCGTTCAGCTTGTCGAGCGTCGCCCTTTGCACCTGGATCTGGGCGTTGAACCGGCTGCGCAGATTCAGTTCGTCGGTGATGTCCGAGAAGATCAGCAATATGCCGCCCAGCGGATGGGGCTGGCGCACGACTCGGAGCGTCCGCCCGTCGGGCAGGGACCAGCTGTCGTCCGGCGCGGCCTGGGACGCGCCGTAGAATTCCAGCTCGCGGGCCTTCCATCCGGCGTAGTCCACCACCTCCGGCAGGCGGCGGCGCTGGCGCAGCCGGTCCAGCAGCTCGGCATGGGTCGGCCGTTCGTCCAGCCAGGCGGGGTCCAGGTCGAACAGGGTCTGGAAGGCGGTGTTGTGAAAGGCCAGGCGTTTGGAGGGGCCGAAGATGGCGACCGCATCGGCGAGGTGGTTCAGCGTCTCGTCGTGGGCGTCGACGTGGCGGCGCAGGGTGTCGCGGGTCTCTTCGGCCTCCGTCACCTCGATGGCGAAGGCGGTCACGGCGCCGCCGGCCGCCGGTTCGGCGATGATCCGCCAGGCCCGGCGATGGCCGCCGCCGGTCGTCCAGCGGAACCCTTCCTGACGCAGCCCCAGCCGGCCCGCCTCGGCGATCAGGGCGTCGGCCCCGCGGTCGAACGACAGGCCCTTGTCCAGCACCTCATCCACCGACTGGGCGCCGAGCTCGCTCAACCAGGCGCGGTTGGCCCAGGCCAGTCGTCCGGCGCCGTCCACGATCCAGGTCGGAATCGGCGAGGCGTCGCCCAGCAGAGACAGGCCGCTCTCGGTCGCATCGGCTCCGGTCAGCACCACGCGGGACGCCGGCGACAGGCGCAGCCAGGCGACCCCGCCGGCGACCCGGCCTTCGACGCGCCAAGGCTCGATGTCGCCGAGGTCGATCAGGCTCTCGAACGCCTTTCCGGCCTCGACCAGGGCCTCGATCGAAACCGCATGGCTCAACCTCAGCCGCGTCAGTATGGCCTGGCCCGCCTCGCCCTGATCCATGCCCGACCCCACGGCGGCGTCCGAGGCGGTCAGTCGGGCGATCAGTTCGGCGGGGCCGATGGGCGCGCCGCTCGCCTCGCCTTCGGCCGTCAAGGCCAGGCTCACGTCGTCGAAGGCGCGCAACATGCTGTCGTGGCGGCTTAGATCGGCCTGGGCGGCGTCACGGTCCCGCTCGGCGGCGGCGACGGCGGCGCTCAGACGCGCGCGCAGCCGCAAGGCCCAGGCGCTGACGCCCAAGGCCAGTCCGGCTGCGCCTGCAGTGGCGACATAGGCGATGTCGGCCTCGGCCATTCTTGTCCTTGAGTCCCGCGCCCTGATTCGCCTTTACCATACCTCAATGCAGCACGAAAAAGTCAGACCCTCCGATCGCGTCATCGCGCCCCGTTGCGCGCCCCGCCGACCGCGGCGATAGCGGACGGATGACAGAGCCCGCTCCCGACCTTTTCGCCCCCTCCCTGGACGATTTCGCGCGTCTGGCCCGTCAGGCCTTCGACGCCCTGCCGGCCGAGTTCAGGGCGGCGGCGGGGGAGGTGGTGTTCCGCATCGACGACTTCGCCGACGAACAGACCCTGGCCGAGATGGAGATCGAAGACCCCTTCGAACTGACCGGCCTCTACTACGGGGTGGACATCGGGCGGCGCGACAGCCTGGGGCCGGCGCCCGAGCCCTCGCGGATCTTCCTGTATCGCCGCCCCATACTGGACGAATGGTGCGAGCGCGGCGACGTGGGCCTGGCCGAGCTGATCGCCCATGTCCTGATCCACGAGATCGGCCACCATTTCGGCCTGTCCGACGACGACATCCACGCCATCGAGGACGCCGCCGACTGAAGCTTCAGGAGGCGGCGGGATAGGGGGTGGTCACGGCGCCGGAGATCATGCCGGGGATGGCTTCGCCCAGGCCCAGCAGGATGAACTGGATGGCCAGGGCGCACAGGATCAGGCCCAGCACCTTGACGATGATGGCCATGCCGACTTCGCCCAGCACCCGGCTCAGATAGCCGGTGAGGGCGAAACAGATGCAGGAGACGACGCAGGCGGCGGCGATGGCGACGACCGAGCCCGCCATGCCGGCGTAACCCAGTTGAGCGGCCTCGCCCGCATTGATGATCACGGCCGAGATGGCGCCCGGACCGATCATCAGCGGGATGGCGAAGGGCACGACCAGACGCTGGAACCGCCGGCGGGCGTAGCCGCGCACATCCTTGCTGTCGCTCAAGGCGTCCTTGTCGGCGAACATCGCCAGAAAGTCCCCGCGCGCCATGTCCAGCCCCAGGAACAGCAGCAAAATGCCCCCGGCGATGCGGAAGGCCGCCAGGGAAATGCCGAAGAACTGCAGCAGGCCCAGGCCCGTGAACAGGAAGAAGCTGAGGAACAGCATGGCGAACAGGCAGATCAGGGCCGAGACCGAGATCCGCTGACGCAGGGTGGCCCCGGCGGTCGCGGCGGCGAAGATCGGCAGATTGCCGATCGGGTCCAACAGGGCGAACAGGGTCACGAACAGGTTGACACCCAGATCGACCGCGTTCATCGCCTCGCCTCGCTCTTGAAATTCAACACGCCGGCCGCGCCGACGCACCTTCAGCGTCCCGGCATAGCCGCTCAGCGCGAGTCCGTCGATGACCCAGGTCCAAACCGTCGCCCCCAATCGCGGTCCCGACGAACGGATCATCTGCGCCCTGGACGTGCCGACGGTCGCAGAGGCCGCCGCCCTGGTCGGGCGGGTTCAGGATGCGGCGGGCTTCTACAAGATCGGACTGCAGCTATTCGCCGTCGGCGGCATGGAGCTGGCGCGCGACCTGAAGGCCGAGGGCCGCAAGGTGTTTCTGGACTGGAAGCTGCACGACATCGGCGCGACGGTCGAAAAGGCGGCGGCGAATCTGGCGGCCTCGGGTTGCGACCTCCTGACCGTCCACGCCCGGCCCCAGGTCATGGCGGCGGCGGCGCGGGGCGTGGCCGGATCAGGGCTCAAGGTTTTGGGCGTGACCGTTCTGACCAGCCTGACGGCCGAGGATCTGGCGGCGGACGACCACAGTCTGTCGCCGGCCGAACTGGTGGAGCTGCGTGTGCGGCAGGCGCTTGAGGCGGGGATCGACGGGGTGGTCTCCAGCCCGCAGGAGGCGGCCCGGGTGCGCGAGATCGCACAGGCCGCCGGCCGGCCCGACTTTCTGATCGTGACGCCCGGCGTTCGGCCTGCGGGGTCGGCCCTGGACGATCAGGCCCGCGCCGCCACGCCCGAGGCTGCGCTTCAGGCCGGCGCCACCCATCTGGTGATCGGCCGGCCGATCACGGCGGCGGCCGACCCCCGCGCCGCCGCCCTGGCCGTCGCCGAAAGCATCGCCCTGATCTGATCAGCCGCGCTCGCCCGGTTCCTGGGCGTAGTACTGGCGGGGCGGGGCTTGCGGCGGAACATTGCCGGGCGGCGGCAGGTCGCCGTAATAGTCCGTCGTCGTCGGCGGCGGCGGCGGCGGAGGGGGAGGCGGCGGCAGGGGTTCAGGCTCCCCGTAGATCGGCGGGTGTTCGACATAGGGCGTCGGCGCCGGAACGGACCCTTCCTCCCTATAATAGCCGCCCGCCTCATAGGCCCGCTCTTCATAGGCGCGCTCTTCGTAGACGTGCGCCTCATAGGCGTCTCGGCGGCTCAGGTCGCGCCGATCCTCGTAGCGCATCTCGCGGTCGTGACCCGGATACGGCGGGCGGCAGCCGCAGTCGATCGGCGGGTGAGGCCGATAGGGGCGCCAGCCGATATAGTCGCGACCGAAGCCATAGACCGGATAGCCGACAGGGGCGCTGACGGGCGCAGGCCCCACGAAGACCACCGCCGGGGCGGACGCATAGCTCCCGCCGACGGCGCCGCCCTCGGCATAGCCGCCGCCGACATAAACGACCCCGCCCCCGCCTCCGCCTCCGCCGTGACGGCTGAAGCTGTACGACTGGGAATAGGCGCGGGCGTTGATCGCCGAATAGGCCGAAGCCCCGGCGTAGGCCGAGGCGTTGGCCACCGCATTCGCATTCACGTTCACATTGACGTTGCTGTTGTGGCCGCCGCCGTAATGACCCCCGCCGGGGTGTCCGCCCTGATGCCCGCCGCCGCAGCCTCCACAGCCGCCGTGAGCGCCGGAAGGACCGCCCGCCAGAGCGGGTGCGGCGGAAAGCAGGAGGACCGCAGACGCGGCGGCGATGATGGGCTGTGTCATTGCGGGACAGACTCCTTGACTTGAGTCTTGTCTCGGCAATTGTCGCGCCGTCGGCGCCCGTCAGAAATCGACGGCCAGACCCTTTTTCTCCCAATCGCCGTAGCGGGTCGGTTCAGGCCCCGTCGGACCGCCGTATTCGGTTGCGGCCGCCGCGCCCTCCTCGGCCATGCGGCGTTCGGCCGCCTCCAGCAGGGCGCGGCGGGCGACCGTGCTCAGCGGTCTTTCGGGCGTGGCGTGGGGGACGTCCTGGTTGAAGGCGGGGGTTTCCCCATCCTCCGCCGCAGCTTCGGCCGGATCGGGGGTGGGATGTTCGGTCACAGGTCGGCTCCCTTGAGGACGGTGGCTCATGGCCTCAAATAGTCGATCAAAGCCGCGACGCCACAAAAAGCCGCCGACGGCGACGGAACGACGATGAACCATCTGAAGACCTTCATTCTTCTGGCCGCCCTAACGGCGCTCTTCGGGGGGCTGGGCTATCTGATCGGCGGCGCGACCGGCATGGCGATCGCCCTGGTCTTCGCCGGCGGCATGAATCTGTTCAGCTACTGGAACGCCGACAAGATCGTCATGAAGATGTACCGGGCCCAGCCGGTCGATGAGCAGCATCCCAATGCGGTGGTCCGCAACTATGTCGCCGACGTGCGCCAGATGGCGCGCGACGCCGGCCTGCCCCAGCCCCAGGTCGCCATCATCCCCAGCGACCAGCCCAACGCCTTCGCCACCGGCCGCAATCCGGAGCGCGCGGCCGTCTGCGCCACCACCGGTCTTCTGGACATGCTGACCCGCGACGAGGTGCGCGGCGTGATGGCGCACGAGCTGGCCCATGTGAAGAACCGCGACACCCTGATCATGACGGTGACGGCCACCATCGCCGGGGCCATCGCCGCCCTGGCCAACTTCGCCCTGTTCTTCCAGGGCGGCGACGACCGCGAGCGGCCGGGTGGTCTGATCGGAACCCTGGCCCTGATGATCCTGGCGCCCATGGCGGCCGGCCTGGTGCAGATGGCGATTTCGCGCAGCCGCGAATATGAGGCCGATCGCGTCGGGGCGGAGATCGCCAATGACCCTCACGCCCTGGCCTCGGCCCTGCAAAAGATCGAGGCCTACGCCAAGCGGATCCACAATCCGACGGCCGAGCGCAATCCCGCCTCCGGACAGCTGTTCATCATCAATCCCCTGGCCGGGCGCGGGGCGGACAATCTGTTCTCGACCCACCCGGCGACCGGCAATCGCGTTCGGGCTCTGGTGGAGCTGGGCGCGAAGATGGGGATGCGGCCGCGCCAGACGGCGCCCGCGTCCGCCCGGGCGGTTCCGCTCTCGGCCGTCCCCGCGACGCCCCGGCGCCTGACCACCGGCGTGCCCGCCACCCCGGCCGAGCCGCGCGGTCCCTGGGGCTGAGCGTCGCGCGGGGCCTTTTGGATTTGCACTTCCGTCGAGGACTCCGTCAGATAGCAGATTAAAGCGAGAGCATGATTCACGCTTCTATCGGAACCGCGAAGCGGTTCCGTCCGAAACGATCATGCTCTAAGCCAATCAGGGGGTCCTATGTCGCGTCTGCTCGCCTTCGTTTCCGCCGCCGCTCTTCTGGCCACGCCCGTCGCGGCCCAGTCGGTGAACCGGACCACCGTCAACGGCATCATCGACCAGGGGCTGAACCACAGCCAGGTGATGCAGACGGCCGCCTATCTGACGGACCGGATCGGCGGGCGAATGACCAATTCGCCGCAGATGCGGGAGGCGGAACGCTGGACCCAGCAGCAGTTCCGCGACTGGGGCCTGTCGAACGTCCGGGCCGAGGGGTTCGAGTTCGGGCGGGGCTGGTCCATCGTCCGCTCCAGCGCCCGCATGACGGCGCCGCGACCGCTGGACCTGAGGGCCATTCCGGTGGCCTGGACCCCTTCGACCAACGGGGTGATCAGCGGCGGCGTGATCGTGGCGCCGATCTCCAAGGTCGAGGATTTCGACAAATGGCGGGGCAAGCTGTCGGGCAAGATCGTCATGCTGTCCCAGCCCGGAACGGGGTCCGAGCCGACTGAACCGGCGTTCAAACGCTGGACCGGCGCAGAGCTGGCCGAGCGCAACACCTATGTGCAACCCCAGTATTCGCCCGCTGCGATCGAGCGCCAGCTGAAGACCGCCGATTTCGCGGCGCGGCTCGACGCCTTCCTGGTCGAGCAGGGCGCCCTGGCCTGGGTGAGGATTTCCCAGCGGGACGGCGGCCTGCTGCACGGCACGGGCTATACCTATCAGGTCGGCGCGACGCCCAAGCTGGCGGGCATGGAGCTGGCGGCTGAGGACTATCGTCGTCTGGCGCGGCTGGCCCTGACCGATACGCCGCCCACGCTGGAACTGATGAGCGAGGTCCAGTTCCATGACGAGGACGTCAACGCCTACAACATCCTGGCCGACATCCCCGGCAGCGGGGGAACCAGCGAATACGTCATGGCGGGCGCCCATCTGGACAGCTGGGTCGCTTCGGACGGAGCGGTGGACAACGCCGCCGGCAGCGCAGTGGTCATGGAGGCCGCACGCATCCTGAAGACCCTGAACGTGAGGCCCAAACGCACCATCCGTTTCGCCCTGTGGAGCGGCGAGGAACAGGGCATCCTGGGCTCTTTGGCCTATGTCGACAGGCATCTGGCCACTCGCGCGCCCTCGAACGATCCAGCGTTGGCGAACCTGCCGAACAACCGAACCTGGCGCAGCCGCTGGCCGATCCAGCCGCGCGAAGGCTATCGGGATCTGGTCGCCTATTTCAACCTGGACAACGGCTCGGGCAAGATCCGGGGCATCAACGCCGAGGGCAATGTGGCCGCAGTCCCGATCTTCCAGGAATGGCTTGCGCCCTTCGCCAGCATGGGGGCGACCACCGTGTCCCTGCGCCCTTCGGGCGGCACCGACCACGTCTATATGCAGACGGTCGGCGTGCCGGGGTATCAGTTCATTCAGGATCCGCTCGACTATTCCAGTCGCCTGCACCACACCAGTATCGACAGCTATGACCACCTGAAGCCGGAGGACATGCGTCAGGCGGCGATTATCCTGGCCAGCTTCCTGCTGAACGCGGCCAACCGCGACGAGCCCCTGCCGCGCATGCCCCTGCCGACCGAGCCGACGCCGACGGACCCGTACGAATATCCGGCGGACTGATAAGCGGATCCCCTCTCCCATTGGGAGAGGGCTTGAGCGCCCGAGAGCGTAGCGATCGGTCTCGCGCGAAAGGGAGAGGGTTGCGGCGGTGCGACTGTCCCACCGTCCGGCCCTCATCCGTCCGCTTCGCGGCCACCTTCTCCCAACGGGAGAAGCAAGTTTCAGGTCACGCCCGCTCCACGCACATCGCCACGCCCATTCCCCCGCCGATGCACAGGGTGGCGAGGCCCTTCTTCGCGCCGGACCGCTTCATCTCGAACAGAAGCGTGGTCAGGATGCGGGCGCCCGAGGCGCCGATGGGATGGCCGATGGCGATGGCGCCGCCGTTGACGTTGACCTTGGCCGGGTCGAGGCCCAGCTCCTTGACCACGCACAGGCTCTGGGCGGCGAAGGCCTCGTTGGATTCGATCAGGTCCAAATCCGCGACCGTCCAACCCGCCTTTTCCAGCGCCTTCTTCGAGGCGGGGATCGGCCCCGTGCCCATGATCGACGGATCGACCCCGGCGGTGGCGGAGGCGGCGATGCGGGCCAGGGGCTCAAGCCCGCGCGCCTTCGCCTCTTCGGCGCTCATCAGCACCAGGGCGGCGGCGCCGTCGTTCAGGCCCGAGGCGTTGGCGGCGGTGACGCTGCCGTCCTTGGCGAAGGCGGGCCGCAGCTTCTGCATCAGCTCCAGGGTGGCGCCGTGGCGGATGTATTCGTCCTGGTCCACGACCACGTCGCCCTTCTTGCCGGGGATGACCACCGGGGCGATCTCCTCGGCGAACCTGCCGGCCTTCTGCGCCGCCTCGGCCTTGTGCTGGCTGGCCAGGGCGAACTCGTCCTGGGCCTCGCGGGTGATGCCCCATTTGTCGGCGATGTTCTCGGCGGTCTGGCCCATGTGATAGCCGTTGAAGGCGTCCCACAGGCCGTCCTTGATCATGGTGTCGATCAGGGCGACGTCGCCCATCTTGTGGCCCGTGCGCAGCTGCTGGGCGTGGGGCGCCTGGCTCATGCTCTCCTGTCCGCCGGCGACCACGATCCCGGCGTCGCCCAGGGCGATCTGCTGGGCGGCGACGGCGACGGCCCGCAGGCCCGAACCGCAGATTTGGTTCAGGCTCCAGGCCGGCGCGGACTGGCGCACGCCGGCGCCGACCGCCGCCTGACGCGCCGGGCCCTGGCCGGCCGCAGCCTGAAGCACATGGCCCAGGATCACCTCGTCCACCTCATCGCCCGCGACCCCGGCCCGCTCCAGCGCCGCCTTGATGGCGATCTCGCCCAGCTTGGAGGCGGGCAAGGACGACAGGGCGCCGAGGAACGACCCGACGGGGGTGCGGGCGGCGGAGACGATGACGACCTCGGTCATGGGATTTCACTCTCTGCGGAATTATCGAGTGGCTCTTTTGCCGCATATGGGCGGCTTCGTCACCTGTCGGAGCAAACACCGCCCCGGATTCAGTCCTTCGTCATCCTGACGGCGCATTGTGTCGGAACGATAGGGACGATCTTGGATTTGATTGGCCATGCTGGGAACGCTGAAACGCCTTGTCACCCATGTCTGCACGCCGGACGAGCTGGACATGATCGAGCACTATCAGACCCGCGCCGAAAGGCTGGCGGACCTCTGGGTCCATGCGGTGGGTCTGATGCTGGCGGCCGTCGGCGGCGTCGTTCTGGCGGGCTTGGCAGGGGTCTATACGGGGGTCGGAGGCGTTCTGGCCACGGCCATCTACGCCCTGTGCCTGATCGGCATGCTGACCGCCTCGACCCTGTATAACTGGACCAACCCGTGCGCGGCCCGTCCGGTGCTTCGCCGCCTGGATGAGGCGGCCATCTTCCTGATGATCGCCGGCAGCTACACCCCCTTCACCACCCAGAGGTTCGAAGGTCTCTGGTCGATCGGCTTCACCGCCCTGATCTGGACCCTGGCCTTCGTGGGCGCCGGGGTGAAGCTGTTCGCGCCGCGCATATCCGACCGGTTCTGGAGCGCGGTCTATGTCGTTTTCGGCTGGCTGGCCGTCGCAGCTCTGAAGCCAATGGTGGAGACGGTCCACCCCGTCGCCCTGGCCCTGCTGGTTCTGGGCGGGCTGATCTATACGGCCGGGGTGCTGGTCTTCATCAGCCCGAAGGTGCCGTTCCGCCGCGCCATCTGGCACGGTTTCGTCGTCACCGGGGCGACGGTGCATTGGACGGCCGTCCTGGTCGGGGTCGTACTGGCCCCGGCGATGAGCCACTGAGGCCTTGCGGCGCGCTTGGGATCAGCCTCTAGCGCTTCGCGCCGCAACGGACGATAGTGGCGCGTTGCAAAATCGCGAGAACAAGCGTGGCTGACGAAAACATCAAGGGCGGAAAGATTGGCGAAGGCGATCAGGTCGTCATCAAGAAGTATGCGAACCGGCGTCTCTACAATACGCGCAGCAGCACCTATGTGACCTTGGACGACCTTGCCGCCATGGTGCGCGAGGGGACCGAGTTCGTCGTCTATGACGCCAAGACCAACGACGACCTGACGCGCCAGATCCTGACCCAGATCATCTTCGAAGAGGAAAGCCGGGGCGAGGCCCTGCTGCCGGTCCAGTTCCTGCGTCAGCTGATCGGCTTCTACGGCGGCTCGATGCAGGGCGTTCTGCCCTCCTATCTGGAAATGTCCCTGACCAACTTCAGCCGTCAGCAGGAGCAGTTCGCCAGTCAGATGAGCCGGGCCTTCGGCGCCGGCGCCGGCGCGACCCTGATCGAGGAGGCGGCCAAGACCAATATGGCCGTGTTCGAACGGGCGATGCAGATGTTCCCCGGCTTCGGCTATGGCCGAAGCGAGCCGGCCGCCCCGCCGGCGGCGGAAACCAAGGCGGCCGCAGACAGCGACGCCCTGGAGGAGATGCGCCGCCAGATGGACGAAATGCGCGCCCAGATCGACCGTCTCGCCGAGTCCAAGCCGAAATGACCGATCGGATCCAGGCGGTCAGCGGACCTGAGCGCGTGGATCGCCGCGAAGGTGAAAGGCGCGAGCGCGAACGGCGCGCTCAGCAGGCGGCGGCCAAGGCCCTGGTCCCGGCGCCGCTGACCGAGGCTGAGGCCGAGGCTGCAACGGGGTCCTCGGCAAGACCTGCCGTCCATACGGCCGGCGAACCCGGCGCGGCGGCCTTTGTGGCCCAGCAGATGGGCCAGAAGGGGCAAAGGCGCGGCCTGAAGGGCGGTCCTCCGGTTCTGAACGCCGCGCGCGCCGCCTATTTGGGGGCTGAATATTCGGGCGAGGCCGAGCGACGGCCGCCGGTCGGGCGCGCGTCCAAGACCGACGTCTGATCGGGCGTTAGGCGTCGGGCGGCACGGAACTTGCTGAAGGCGTATCGAAACGCCTCCGCCAGGACACGCCATGCCCGCCGCCCTCAGCCTCGCCGCCAAGGTCTTCGACGTCGCCGTCGTGGCGCTGATCTTCACCGCCTTTTCCTAAATCGTCTTTTCGCCGCCCCGCGCACCGGCCGTCAGTTGGCTAGGTCGAAATCCTTGCGCGACGCGATGATGGTCACGATGAAGCCGGCCAGCACGTCCAGCAGGATCATCACCACGATCAGAAAGAAGGTCGAGGTGGCGAAGCCGCGGATCAGCAGGAATTCGACCAGGACGATGATGAACAGGACCATCGACAGGGCGTGATTGACGATGGCCACCCTCTGGCTCGACGTCGACTTGACCAGTTCGAAGAACAGCAGGATCAGGCCGACGAACAGGATCAGGTCGCCCGAGCCGACGTTCCACTGCGCCCCTGACGCCATGGGGATGGAGAACAGCGGATCGCGCAGCAGGGCGTCGGCCTGGCTCATGCCGCCGTTTCCGTCGGCGCCGAACAGCACGACGATATTGTAGAGGATCACCGGGATCAGCAGCAGGGGTATGGCGATCAGCATGGCGGCTCCTCTCCCCGGCGCAACGGCTGCGCTTCCTAAGCCTGATTAACCCTATTGCGACCGTTCGTCACCTGCGGGGAAAGCAGCCGGCGCGACTGAGGGCGGACGGCGCCGGGCGCCCCAGGGCCGCACCGATCCAGCGCGCCGTCTCGATCAGGGCGTCCAGGTCATAGCCGGTCTGAAACCCGGCGCGCTCCAGCATATAGACCAGATCCTCGGTGGCGATGTTTCCGGTGGCGCCGGGCGCGAAGGGACAGCCGCCTATGCCCCCGACCGAGGCGTCCAGCACGTCCACCCCCGCCTCCACCCCGGCATAGGCGTTCGCCAGGCCGGTGTTGCGCGTGTCGTGGAAATGCAGGCGAAGGCGCGCCTCCGGCGCCGCCCGGCGGGCGGCCTCGACCTTGCGCGTCACCGCCCAGGGATCTCCGGCGCCGATGGTGTCGGCCAGGGCGATTTCACCGACGCCCAGGGCGCCGATCGCCCCCACAAGGTCGCCGACCTGCTGAACCGAGACTTCTCCGTCAAACGGACAGCCCCAGACGCATGACAGGGTCGCCGACAGAGAGGGGACAACGTCGGACGTCTGGCTGTTGTGACGGCGGGCGACGATCTCGCCCAGCATCGACAGCTGGTCCTTGATCGTCAGGCCCTGGTTCTTCAGGCCGAATCCGTCGGTGGCGGAAAGCGAGACATTGACCTCGTCCACGGCCGTGGTCAGGGCGCGATCATAGCCTCGGCCGTTCAGCACCAGACCGATGCGGCTGCGTCCGGCTTCGTGAGGCAGGGCCGCCATCACCGTTTCCGCCCCGGCCATCTGCGGCACATATTTAGGATGGACGAAGGAGACGGCCTCGATCCGCCGGGCTCCGGCCGCCTCCAGCCGCCGCACCAGCTCGGCGCGGACGGCGGGGTCCAGCACGGCCTTTTCGTTTTGAAGCCCGTCACGGGGCCCGACCTCGACGATCTGGATGAAGCGGCTCATCGCGTCGCCGCCGTCGCGGGGGCGGCTTGCGTCGCAGGCTCCGCCGTGCGGGGCGGAGGCGCATAGACGGTCAGGCTCACCTCGTCTCCGGCGGAATAGTTGTAGCCCCGCACCACGCCGACCGCCCGGCCCGCCACACCCAGCCGCCCGGCGGCGGCGCGGAAGGCGTCGGCGTCGCGTCCCTCGACGATGGCCGGCCGTCCTTCGGCCAGGGCGTCGGCCGCGCCTTGGGCGTCGGTCAGATCCGTGTCCCGACCGGTCAGGAAGACGAAGCTCGGCTCATGGAAGCCGGTGATGGCGACCGGTCCAGGGGTGCGGCCCTGGCGGGGATGCAGGTCCGCCGCCTCAAGGGTTTTCTCCAGTCTCGGTGCGATGGCCAGGGGGCGCAGTTGGCGGATGGTGCCCGACAAGGCGGCGTGGGCCACGATTCCAAAGGCCAGGGACGCGACCAGCGCCGCCACCGGCGCCCGGTTCAACAGCAGGAAGCCGCCGACAGCCGCCGCCGCCAGGGTCGATCCGACCGTCAGAGCCGCCCAGGTCTGGGCCGTCGAGGTGCCGTAGACGGTCAAGCCATAGACGGTGATGCCGCAGATCAGGACGGCGGCGAATACCGCCAGGGCCGCGCCGGTGATCCGCGAGACCTTGCCGATCGGCCGGGCCAGGGCGGCGGCGGCCAACAGGGCCAGGGCGCCGAAGGTCGGCAGGGTGTAGTGCCACAGCTTGGTCGGGGCCAGTTCGAACATCAGCCAGCCGGGAACCAGCCAGCAGACCAGGAAGCGAATGGCCGGCTCGGCCCGACGGGACCAGCCGGTCGCGACGGCGGCAGGCAGCAGCAGGGTGGAGGGGAAGAACAGCAGGGGCGCGAGAAGCACATACATCCCCGGGAAGCCGGAATGGCTTTCATGGGCCCCGGCGATCTTGGGCGCCAGGTCGCCGCCGATGGCTTCGCGCCAGAAGCCCCCGTCGGTGGCGATGGTGATGGCGATCGCCCAGGGGCCGACCATCAGGGCCACCAGCGGCAGGCCCCAGCCCCAGCCCAGCCGGCCCAGCCAGCGGACGTCGCGGTCCCAGATCGACAGGGCCAGGATCGCCAGGGCCACGACCAGAAGGCCGATCGGCCCCTTGATCAGGATCGACAGCCCCAGGCCCAGCCAGAACAGAAGCTTGTGGGGCCGGATCGGTCGTTCCCCGGCTCGGGTCGCCATATAGATTCGCGCCAGGGCGGCCATGGCCAGGGTGGTGGCGCCGCACAGCATGGCGTCCGTCTTGGCGATCCCGGCCTCGGTGGACAGAAGGAAGGTCGCCCCCATGATCGCGCCGCCGAAGAAGCCGACGCGCGCGCCCAGCAGGGCCGAACCCGCCCAGGCGACAGCCCAGGCGGCCAGCATGGCCCCCAGGAGAGAGGGGATCCGATAGGGGGCGATCTCGCGATCCTCGGGGTCCGAGGTCAGGGCGACGGCGGCGGCCTGCAGCCAATAGATGCCGACCGGCTTCTTCCAGCGCGGCTCGTCTTGGAAGCGGATGTCCACATAGTCGCCGCTCTCCAGCATCTGGACGGTGGCCTGGGCGAAGCGGCTTTCGTCCCGATCCAGCGGCGGCAGGAGCAGCAGGCCCGGCAGGCCGGCGACCAGCGTCAACAGGGCCGCCAGCAGGGGGCCTCTCCAGCCGGCGATGCGGCGATCCAGATCGAAGCTCTTCATGAGAGACTCCTTACACGGGGACCGGGCCGGCGTCAGCCGTCTCCCCTAAGCCGTCGATCTCGTCTATGGAGCGGCATGACCGCCCAAATCGCTCCTGACGCGCCCCAGATCTCCGTCGTGGTTCCCGTTCACGACGAGGCCGGCGCCGCCGTGCCCCTGGCGCGTGAAATCGCGGCCGCCTTCGCCGGCCGGTCCTATGAAATGATCTTCGTCGACGACGCCTCCAGGGACGCGACCTTGGCCGAGCTGAAGGCGGCCATGGCCGAACTGCCGACCTTGCGGGTTCTGGCCCACGGAACCAATGCGGGCCAGAGCCGGGCGGTGCGCACCGGGGTGCTGGCGGCGCGGGGATCGGTGGTGGTGACGATGGACGGCGACGGTCAGAACCCGCCGGCCGATGCGCCCCGGCTGGTGGACGCCCTGCTGGCGGCCCCCGCAGACGTCGGTCTGATCGGCGGGCGACGGGCCAAGCGCCAGGACAGCGCCGCCAAACGCCAGGCCTCGGTCTGGGCGAACCGCATCCGTCGTCGGCTGCTGGGCGACGACGCCGACGACACCGGCTGCGGGCTGAAGGCCTTTCGCCGCGACGTCTTCCTGCGGCTTCCCTATTTCGATCACATCCACCGTTATCTGCCGGCCCTGATGATCCGGGAAGGCTATCGCAATCAGTATCTGGACGTCGATCACCGCCACCGCGAAACCGGCCGGTCGAAATACACCAACTGGGGCCGGCTGAAGGTCGCCTTCGCCGATCTCTTGGGCGTCATGTGGCTGAAGAGCCGGTCGCGCCGGCCGGGGGCGATCTCCGAATTTTGAGCGCGATAATCCAGACGCTCACAGAACGGGCGCGACAATAGAAAAGGGCGGGACCTCGCGGTCCCGCCCTTCTGCATTTCAGCGTCGGAAGGCTTGGACTTAGAAGTCCATGCCACCCATGCCGCCCATGCCGCCCATGTCAGGAGCGGCGGCGCCGCCCGACTTCTTGGGGGCGTCGGCGACGGCGGCTTCCGTGGTGATCAGGATGCCGGCCACCGAAGCGGCGTCTTGCAGGGCCGTGCGGACGACCTTGGCGGGGTCGATGACGCCCATCTTGACCAGGTCGCCGTACTCTTCCGTCTGGGCGTTGAAGCCGAAGGAGGCGTCGTTGTTCTCCAGCACCTTGCCGACCACGATCGAGCCTTCGACGCCGGCGTTTTCGGCGATCTGACGGATCGGGGCCTGCAGGGCGCGACGGATGATGGCGATGCCGGCGTTCTGGTCGGCGTTGTCGCCCTTGACGTCGGCCAGGATCTTGGAGGCCTTCAACAGGGCGATGCCGCCGCCGGGAACGATGCCTTCGTCAGCCGCAGCGCGGGTGGCGTTCAGGGCGTCGTCGACGCGGTCCTTCTTTTCCTTCACTTCGACTTCGGTCGAGCCGCCGACGCGGAGAACCGCGACGCCGCCGGCCAGCTTGGCCAGACGTTCCTGCAGCTTTTCCTTGTCGTAGTCGGAGGTGGTGTCTTCGATCTGGCGCTTGATCTGGGCCACGCGGGCTTCGATGTCGGCCTTCTCACCCACGCCTTCGACGATGGTGGTGTCGTCCTTGGTGATCGAGACCTTCTTGGCCTTGCCGAGCATGTCGAGCGTGACGCTCTCCAGCTTGATGCCCAGGTCTTCCGAGATGACTTGGCCGCCCGTCAGGATGGCGATGTCTTCCAGCATGGCCTTGCGGCGGTCGCCGAAGCCCGGCGCCTTGACGGCGGCGACGCGCAGGCCGCCGCGCAGCTTGTTGACCACCAGGGTGGCCAGGGCTTCGCCTTCGATGTCCTCGGCGATGATCAGCAGCGGACGGCCCGACTGCACCACGGCTTCCAGGATCGGCAGCATGGCCTGCAGCGAGGTCAGCTTCTTCTCGAACAGCAGGATCAGCGGCTCTTCGAGAACGGCCTCCATCTTGTCGGCGTTGGTGATGAAGTAGGGGCTCAGATAGCCGCGGTCGAACTGCATGCCTTCGACGACGTCGACGGTGGTGTCGGCGGTCTTGGCTTCTTCGACGGTGATCACGCCTTCATTGCCGACCTTGGCCATGGCCTGGGCGATCAGCTCGCCGATTTCGGAGTCGCCGTTGGCCGAAATGGTGCCGACCTGGGCGATTTCCGAGTTGTTGGAGACGGGCTTGGAGTTGGTCTTGACCTCTTCCAGCACCAGGCCGACGGCCTTGTCGATGCCGCGCTTCAGATCCATCGGGTTCATGCCGGCGGCGACGGCCTTGAGGCCCTCTTGCACGATGGCTTGAGCCAGGACGGTCGCGGTGGTGGTGCCGTCGCCCGCCTTGTCGTTCGTCTTCGAAGCGACTTCGCGGATCATCTGGGCGCCCATGTTCTCGAAGGCGTCTTCCAGCTCGATTTCCTTGGCGACCGAGACGCCGTCCTTGGTCGAGCGCGGGGCGCCGAAGGACTTCTGGATCACGACGTTGCGGCCCTTCGGACCCAGGGTCACCTTGACGGCGTTGGCGAGGACGTTGACGCCGCGCAGCATCTTGTCGCGCGCGTCGGTGTTGAACTGTACGATTTTAGCGGCCATGCGGGCAGCTCCTTTGGTGTGAGTGGCGAGTGGTTAGTGGCGAGTGGCGAGGATCTGAGATTGAGGCGACGACGGCGGTTTCGTCCGGAAACCTGCTCGCCACTCGCCACTGATCACTCGCCACTGAGGGCTGAGCCTTAGCTCAGCACTCCAAGCACGTCCGACTCTTTCATGATGATCAGGTCTTCGCCGTCGATCTTCACTTCCGTGCCCGACCACTTGCCGAACAGGATGCGGTCGCCGGCCTTCAGCTCCAGGGCGTTGACCTTGCCAGAGTCGTCGCGGGCGCCGGGGCCGACGGCGACGACTTCGCCTTCCTGAGGCTTTTCCTTGGCGGTGTCGGGGATGATGATCCCGCCCTTGGTCTTGGATTCTTCTTCAACGCGCTTGACCAGCACGCGGTCGCCGAGCGGACGAAACGCCATCGGTTGTCTCCCTTGATCCCCCGAATGGGGCGATTTGAACAATGGGTCAGCCTCTCCGCGACCGCCGTTTTAGCAGCCGACCACGGAGAGTGCTAACGCGAGCGGGAGTTAGTCAGAGGGCGACGGGGCGTCAAGCGCCGCCGCGTGTGAAACTTCCGCGACGGATGAACGCGCGATGAACCACGGCCTCCGAACCCGTTCAAACGGCGCGCGCTAAAACCACCTCAACGCTCGCGATCCCCGGAAGACGCGAGGCGATTCAGAGGAGACGGACCATGTCCAAGCTGTTGAAAATCACCGCCGCCGTCGTCGCCCCCGCCGCCGCCCTGGCCTTGACCGCCGCCCCGGCTTCGGCCCAGTCGCGTGACCGCGACGACACCGCCCGCAACGCCCTGATCGGCGCCGCCGTCGGCGGACTGGCGGGCGCCGTCTACGGCAATGGCGACGGAACCTATATTGCGGGCGGCGCCTTGGCCGGCGCGGCCCTGGGCGCGGCAGCCTCGTCCAATCGCGGATCGGACTGCGGCTATTACCGCGGCGGCCGCTGCTACCGGAACCAGGGTCACTGGGAGCGCGAACACGGCATCAACAGCCGCGATCCGCGCTGGGAGCAGCGCCGTGATTATCGCGACTGGCGCCGCGACCAGCGCTATGACCGGCGCGACGAGCGCCGCGACTATCGCTACGATCGCCGCTGGTAGACTGCGGACGTGAAATGCAGAAGGGGCGCCTTATCAAGACGCCCCTTTTGTCATGCCGCGTCCCGACGCGGGCCCCAATGCGGGAAGGGATCCTCCAGCCTGGCCCAGCCCTTGGGCCCGCGTTCCATCTCGAACCGGGTCAAGAGGGCGGCGTCGAACATCGAGGTCAGCAGATCGCGGTTCATGTCCTTGCCGATCAGGACGATCTCCTGACGCCGGTCGCCGTAGGGCTGACGCCAGACGGCCTCGATCGCCTTCAGCCATTCGGCGTTGTCGTCGGGCCAGCGCTCGCGCGGCGCCGAGGCCCACCACAGTCCGCCCCATTCATGCTCGGTCACCGCCCCCGCTTGGCTCCAGGAACCGACATAGTCCATCCGGCTGGCCAGCCAGAAGAAGCCCTTGGAGCGCCAGACGCCGGGCCATTCGCGCTTCAGCAGGTCGTAGAAGCGCCGGGGATGAAAGGGTCTGCGCGCCCTGTAGACGAAGGTCGAGACGCCGTATTCCTCAGTCTCGGGCGTCACCTCGCCGCGCAGGGCCTGGGACCAGCCGGCGGCCTGTTCCGCCCCCTCCATGTCGAACAGGCCCGTGCCGACGACCTGATCCAGGGGCACGGCGCCGCGCACCGCCTGAATGATGCGGGCGCGCGGATTGAACTGGGTCATCATCGCCTTCAGCGTCCCGAGCTGCGTTTCCTCCAGCAGGTCGCACTTGTTCAACACGATGACGTCGGCGAACTCGATCTGGTCGATCAGCAGATTGGCGACCGTGCGCTCGTCGTCCTCGCCCAGATGCTCGCCGCGGGTCTTCAGCCGGTCGGTCGAGGGATAGTCGCGGTGGAAGTTGAAGGCGTCCACCACCGTCACCATGGTGTCGATCCGGGCCAGGTCCGACAGGCTGAACCCGTCCTCGTCGCGGAAGTCGAAGGTGGCGGCGACCGGCATGGGTTCGGAGATTCCGGTCGATTCGATCAGCAGACAGTCGAACCGCCCCTCGCGCGCCAGCTTGCCGACCTCGATCAGCAGATCCTCGCGCAGGGTGCAGCAGATACAGCCGTTGGACATCTCAACCAGCCGTTCCTCGGTCCGCGACAGGTCCGCCCCGCCCCCGTCGCGCACCAGGGCGGCGTCGATGTTCACCTCGCTCATGTCGTTGACGATGACCGCGACCCGCAGCCCGTCGCGGTTCGCCAGGACGTGGTTCAGCAGGGTCGTCTTGCCGGCCCCGAGAAAGCCGGACAGGACGGTGACGGCCAGGGTCTTGAACTCGGACATGACGGCGCTCCACGGCTGCTGCGCCGAGCTTGACCACAGCCCGGCGACTGTGAGAGTTACGTTATATTATAACAAGCATAGTCAGCAAGGTTTTCCATGGCGGTCGGCGCAGTCGTCCAGGGGCAGGCGCCCACGGTCTTCACCACCCTGTTCGAGCCGCAGGTGCGGATGGCGATCTGGTCGCGGCCCAGTCCCATGCCGCCGGACGCCTTGCCCCCGCCGGACTTCACCGCCGACTGCGACGGGCGCTGGATCGCCCTATCGGGCGCGGCGCCCGAGTGGTTTCTCCAGGACATCGAACGATTGGCGGAGATCGTGGCGACGATCAGCGGATGCGAGGCCTGGCGGGCGCGTTGTGAGACCGTGACCCGCCGCGCCTGTCCGCGGTTTCATCAGGACGCCGTGCCGGTGCGCCTGATCGTCGCCTATGAGGGGCCGGGGCCGGAATGGGCCTTCGCCGGCGAGATCGGTGAGGATCTGGACGGGCGCCTGATCGGCACGCGTCGTCGGGTCCGCACCCTTCACCCTGGCGACGTCGCCGTCATCAAGGGCACGGCGCCGGGCTGGGAGGCCTGGCCGGACTTGCCGGTGGTCCTGCACCGCTCGCCGCCGGCCGGGAGACGCACCCCCCGGCGCGTCCTGACGATCGACGCCGCGCCGGCGTGAGCGTCAGCCCATCAATCGCGTCATCAGGCCGGCCGTGGAAGGGTCCAGATCGGCCGACGGACCGCCGGCGGCTACGTCCTTCAGGATCGCCTTGGCCAGGACCTTGCCCAGCTCCACGCCCCATTGGTCGAAGCTGTTGATGTCCCAGATCACGCCCTCGACGAAGGTCTTGTGCTCATAGAGGGCCAGAAGGGCGCCCAGGGTCTGGGGCGTCAGACGGTCCATCAGTATGGCGGTCGAGGGGCGGTTTCCGGTGAAGGTCCGGTGGGTCGCCAGACGGGCCGCCTCTTCTTCCGACAGGCCCTGGGCCAGGCCTTCCGCCTTGGCGGCTTCGGTGGTCTTGCCCAGCATCAGGGCCTGACCCTGGGCCAGGGCGTTTGACCAGAGCGGCGATTCCGGCGCGTCTCCGTGGGTCTTGGCCACGATGACGAACTCGGCCGGGACGATCTGGGGGCCCTGGTGGATCTGCTGGAAGAAGGCGTGCTGGCCGTTGGTGCCGGGCTCGCCGAAGACGACGGGGCAGGTCTGGCGCGTCACCGGCGCGCCGTCGCGATGCACCCGCTTGCCGTTCGACTCCATCTCCAGCTGCTGCAAGAAGGAGGGCAGGCGGCGCAGGGCATGGGCGTAGGGGGCCACGGTGCGGGCGGGCCGGTTCAGGCCGTCGACGTTGAACACCTGGGCCAGGGCCAAAAGGATCGGGGCGTTCTGCTCCAGCGGGGTCGAGACGAAATGGTCGTCCATGGCCGCCGCCCCGGCCAGCATGGCCTCGAATACGTCCCAGCCCAGGGCGATGGCGCACGACAGGCTGACCGCCGACCACAGCGAATAGCGTCCGCCGACCCAGTCCCTGAACGCGAAGGTGCGGCCGCAGCCGAAGGCCGCCGCCTTGTCCGGCGCCGCCGTCACCCCGATGAAGTGTTTCGTCATGCCTTCGACCGGCAGGGCGGCCGCCAGCCAGGCCTTGGCCGCCTCGGCGTTGGCCAGGGTTTCCTGGGTGGTGAAGGTCTTGGACACCACCACGACCAGGGTGGTCTCGGGATCGAGCCCCGTCAGGGCCTCGGCCATGTCGCGGGGGTCGATGTTGGCGACGAAACGCAGGTCGATGGACGGCTCCAGCGGCCGCAGGGCGTCCCACACCAAGCGCGGACCCAGGTCCGAGCCGCCGATGCCGACATGGACGATGGCTTTGAACCGTTTGCCCGTCGCCCCCGCCTCGGCGCCCGCGCGCACGGCCTCGGCATAGGTCTTCATGTCGGCGCGCACCGCGTCCACCTCGGCCGAGACCGGCTCGCCCAGGGCCTTGAAGTCGGCGCCGGCCGGGGCCCGCAGGGCCGGATGCAGCACGGCCCGGCCCTCGGTCAGGTTGACGGCCTCGCCGGCGAACAGGGCGGCGCGACGGCCCTCGACGTCGCAGGCGTGGGCCAGGTCCAGACAGGCCTCGAAGGCGTCCCGGGTCCAGCTCTGTTTCGACAGATCCAGATAGAGACCCGCCGCCTCGACCGACATCCGCGCCAGCCGGTCCGGATCGGCGGCGAACTGGTCCACGATACGGGCTTTGCCCGCCGTTGCGGCGGCGGCGTCGAAGGCGGTCCAGGCGTCGTTGCGGGTCATCGGTCGTCCTCGGGAGGAGAAATCTTGGGAAGACAAGGAAGGTAAACACTCGTTTACGGGTCGAGCGTATGCCGGTTCAACGTCCTAGCCGACGCTGAAACAGGAAGTCACCCATGTCCTGCGGCCTTGCTCTCACGATCGCCCTGACCCTGTCCAATCCCGCCGTGGCCCTGGCGGCTGATCAGCCCCCTGCGGCCGCCGGCGCCCCCGTGTCCGTGGCGGCCGAGCCCCTGTTCGCCGACATCGTGGCCCGGTCCGGGAGGCTGAAGGCGATGGTGGACGGCTGGGCGGCGTCAAAGGCTGCGGACGACGCCGGTTTCTTCACCAGCCAGGCCTTCACCGGCTTCAAGGCCCAGGCGGACGAACTGGCGGCCCTGGACCTGCAGGGCCATCTGATTCTGAAGGAACGGGGCACCGACGGCGATCTGAAATGCATCCTGCGCGGCATCTCCGAGGACATGCCGAAAAAGGTCCAGGCGGTTCAGGCCGCCGCCACCCCCGCAGAGCGCGCTACGGCCCTGTCGGAACTGTCCTATCTGCTGAACGACAATGTCGAAGTGATCACCGCCCCGCCTCAGCCGGAGGTCTAGCGAGCGAAACCCCGACCTCTGCGGGTTGCGGGTTGCGGGGGTGACGGTGCGGGTGCAGGCTGGGGGAAACCGTTTCCGGAGTCCCCATGGCTGGTCTTGCGCCCCTGATCGCCGTTGCCGCCTCAATGGCCGCGTCAATGGTCGAATCCGCGACCGTTCCGCTCGGCGCGGTGCGCGGGGCCGAGCCGGTCGCCCTGGCGCAGCGGATACTGCCGCCGGAGACGGCGGCGCGGATCGAGGGCGGCCTCGTCCGGCGACAGTGGCTTCCGGGTCAGAGCTATTTCATTCGCTTCGACGAGCGCCCGAGCGTCCATTCGGACGGCCTGTGCCGCCGCACCTCCCACGTCGCCTCGGCCGGGGCGCCGCGCGTGGGCGAGGAGGCGGCCGACGACACGCCGCTGGCGCTGACGCCTTTTCAGACCGTCGTCTTCTACGCCCCGACCTATCCGAACCTCGCCTCTGATGCGGGGTGTCTGTCAGAGGGCGGCTGGATCGGCGCCCCGGAGCGCGAGCTTGAACCGACCCTGCGAATGCTCGACCGGCTGACGCGGGCGATGGCGCGGGCCGCCGGCCCCGACGAACTGGGGTTCGCCCTGTCCTGTCGATCGGAAAAGCCGGAAGATTGCGCTGATCCGCGACGCGCCCTGGCCGACCTGCCGCTGGATCGGCTGCTGGGCGTTCGGCTGAAGAACACCGTCTATCAGGAAGAGCCGACCGAGGGCCGGGTGCGGGTTCGAAAGATGCAGCCGGTCGTCGACGACCGCTGGCCCGAGGCCGAGGTCCATTTCGACAGCACGCCTCCGGACGGCCAGTCGTGGATCGTGGTGCTGAAGGGCATCGACCGCCTGGAGGCGGTCGAGATCCGGAGGACGCTGGTCATCCGCCACTGAGCCGCCGCATCCGACGCTCGCCGCGTCTTCACCGTCCCGTCAGCGCTTCGACCACCACACCCTCGGTCAACAACTGCGGCAGGATGCGGGGTTCGCCGCCGGCGGCGGGATAGAACAGATACAGGGGCACGCCCGAGCGGCCGTGACGCTCCAGTTCGCGGCTGATGGCGTCGTCGCGGCGGGTCCAGTCGCCGACCAGATAGAGGGTGTTCGACGCCTTCAGGGCCTCGGCGACGCGGGGCGAGGACAGGGCGGCGCGCTCGTTGATCTTGCAGGTGACGCACCAGTCGGCGGTGAAGTTCACCAGGACCGGCCGGCCGGCCGCCTGGGCGGCGCGGACGGCCTCGGCCGACCAGTGGGCGGCTGTGAGGGAACCGGTCCCAGCCGCCGCCGCGGAGGGCGGCCGGGTGGCGGCCAGACCGGCGAAACCGACGGCGAAGAGCAGGGCCAGGGTGGCGGCGACGGCGCTGACCACGGCGGTCCCGCCCTGGGCCCGGCGCGCCTGGTTCATACCGGACAGCCACAGACCGAAGGCCAGCATCAGGCCCGCAGCGAGGACCAGGGCCAAGGCGTCGGGTCCCGTCTGGCGCGAAAAGACCCAGACCAGCCACAGGGCCGCGCCGTACATGGGGAAGGCCAGCAGGGCCTTCAGCCGCTCCATCCACGGCCCCGGCCGGGGGAAGCGTCGCAACAGGCCGGGCGACAGGCTGATCGCCACATAGGGCAGGGCCAGGCCCAGGCCCAGCATCAGGAAGATCGCCAGGGCCGCCGGCCAGGGCGCCAGCAGGGCTGCGCCGAGGGCGGCGGCCATGAAGGGGGCGGTGCAGGGGGCGGCGACGACCACGGCCAGCACCCCGGTGAAGAAGGCCCCCACGCCGCCGGGCAGCCGCGACAGGGGACCGGCGCCGGCCCCCTGCAGCCCTGCCCCGACATGGAAGACGCCCGACAGGTTCAGGCCGACGCCCAGCATCAGCAGGGCCAGGCCCGCGATCACCGCCGGCGACTGAAGCTGGAAGCCCCAGCCTATGGCCTCGCCGCCCGCGCGCAGGATCAGCAGGACGCCCGCCAGGACCAGGAAGCTGGACAGGACCCCGGCCAGGAACAGCAGGCCGTCGCGCCGCGCCTCGCCGGCCTGATGGGCCGAGGCGGCCAGGGCGGCGGCCTTCATCGCCAGTATGGGGAAGACGCAGGGCATCAGGTTCAGGATCAGTCCGCCGACGAAGGCGAACAGGATCGACTGCAGGATCAAGCCCGCGCCGGTCCCTTCGGCGGGGGGGGCGGCCTCGCCGCTGAGGGCCGCGCCGCCGGCCGTTCCGGGCAGGGGGGGACCGGGCCGGGCCGTGATCTCCCAGGCGCCGGCGTCGGTGGCCAGGACGCCGGACACCGGCCGGGTCAGGCCATGGGCCTTCAGACCGGCGCCGGGAGTCAGGGTCAGGCTCAGCCCCCGGGGGCCAGCCTGGCCCGACTGGGCCGCCGCATGGTCGATCACGCTGCTGTCGTAGGGATAGAAATAGGCCTGGGTCACGCCCGGCGCGCGGCCCATGATCTCCGCCAGCGGTCCGCCCGCCGCCGACAGGGTCAGGACGCCGTTCTCGAGCGCGGCGCGCGCCTCGATCCCCGCAGGGCGTGGCGCGGCCTCGAGCACGGCCTGGAGCGCCCGGCCGTGATCCGGGTCCAGCGGCGGCGCCCCCTCCCGGATCGGCAGGTCCAGCCTCAGGCTCATCTGCACCGGCACGCACATCTGGTCGCTGCACACCAGGAACAGGGCGTCGGCGACCAGGGGCAGGGTGGTCCCGGGTCGGGCCGAGGCCGGGATCTCGATCGGCACGGGCAGATAGACCTCGCCCGAATAGCCGTAGTTGACCAAGCTCATCAGCCGCTGGCGGGTCGGCAGGGGCCAGACGATGTCGCCGGCCTCGACCCCCGGCGGAAGGCGCCAGTTCAGGGTGGTGGGGCCCCCGGAATCGCCGGGGTTGCGCCAATAGGTGTGCCACCCCTCGGCGATCTGCTGTCGCACCGCCACCACGGCGGTGGAGCCCGGCGCCGCCCAGCGCGTCAGAGGAATGAGTTCCGCCCGGATGTTCTCCTCGCCCTGAGCGCCCGTCTCGACGGGGGCTTGGCTTCGGACCTGGGCCAGGGCCGGAGAGGCCAGGCCCAGCAGCAGGCCCAGGTTCAAGACCAGCAGCAGGCGCACCCCGACTCTGGAGCCGTCGCGGAGCCGGCCGGCCTTGAACAGGATGGAGAAAAGAAGGCGCATGATCGGCCTTTTAGGCCGGGAGACCGCCCCTGTCAGGGCGCCTTTACGGGATCAGCGAGGATGGGCGTCGATCGCCACCTCGGTGCGGCGGCGCAACGGCTCGGCAGCGCCCTCGGTCGTGACTGCGCCGACGTCCCCGGCGGCGGCCACGTCGAAGACGGGGGCGGGCAGGCCGGCGGTGTTCAAGGCCTGGGCCACGGACCGCGCCCTCTGTTGAGAGAGGCTGAGGTTGGCCGCAGACCCGCCCGTGGCGTCCGCGAGGCCCAGCACCTGGACCCGCCGAACGTCGCAGGTCTTCAGCACATTCGCCGCCGCCGTGATCGCCTGATCGGCCGCAGGCGTAAGCCGAGCCTCGCCTTCACGGAAATAGATGTCGAACCGCACCGGCGCGCACGGCGATTCCCCCGTCACGATTGCGTCTCGCGACGGCGCGGTGGCGCAGGCCGACACGGCCGCAGCCAAACCCAATGCCGAAATCGTCAGATATCTCATACCGTCCCCCTCGGTTGTGCGTCTGCAGACGCAAAAAGGGCGGCCCGTCGCCGACGAGCCGCCCGGTTGAACGGACGCGAACCGTCTCACGTCCGTTCAGAAACCCTGAGGCTCAATAGCGCCGTTGGCCATTGTCCCAGTAGCATTCGTCCTGGCGGTTGTCGTAGCAGTAGTAGTAGCGACCCTGGCTGTCGCGATAACGCTGCTGGTTGTTGCGGTCCGCCTGAGAGCCGCGCACCGCGCCGGCCGCACCGCCCAGGGCGCCGCCGATCAGGGCGCCGGTGGCCGCATTGCCGCCGCCGACATTGTTGCCGATGACCGCGCCCGCCACGGCGCCGAGGCCCGCGCCGATGGCGCCTTGACGCACCGTCTGGTTGGTGCCGCCGTAAGGATCGCTGGCGCAGGCCGAAGCCAGAAGACCGGCGCCGGCTATGGCGATGATGGCCTTGTTCATGGTGAATTCCTTTATCCTGGGTTCGCCCCGAATACGAGAACGCTGGACTCCCGCACCGGTTCCCTTGTCTATCACTGTTCCGCTTAAGCGGCTAAAATCGCCGCACGGCAGTCAAGCTTATGGGGGCAGGACGATGCGATTTTCCACACTCACGCGGGCTTCGACCGGCGCCGAGGGACCGATCTGGTCGCGGCCTCGCAAACGCAAACGCAGAGTCTCGGCGGCGTCCCTGGTCAACACCCTTCTGGTTCTGCTGGCCCTGATCGGCGCCCTGACGCTGGTTCTGTCGATCAGGGCGGGTTCAGTCGAGACCGCCGGCCGGACCATGGACGGATGGATCGCGACCGCCTGGGCCCACGGGCAGGCCTTGATCGACCGAACGCCCAGCCCCAGCCGCTGAAGCGTCAAAGCGACGTCCGCACCACACTGAGGGGAACGGCTCGGCTTGGCAGGCGTTCGGCCCGACATGACCGACATCCTGAGCTCTGAGCCCGACACAGGGGCGGGCGGGCAGCGCCCGGGCGCGGGCCGCGTCCTGACGCCTCATGCGTCGCTGAAGCGGTTGGTCATTCTGGTGAATCCGCTGTCAGGCGGCGTCGGACCGCGCGCCGTCGCAGAGGTCGAGGCGATCCTGACCGACTATGAGGTGGAGAGTCAGGTCATGCTGTTGCAAGGCGGCGGCTTCGACCAGGCCATCGCCGACGCCTTCGCCGCAACGCCCGACGTCATCTTCGTTCTTGCCGGGGACGGCACGGCCCGTTCGGTGGCGGCCAAGGCCAGGCCGGACGGTCCGATGATCGCCCCCCTGCCCGGGGGCACCATGAATATGTTGCCCAAGGCGCTTTACGGCACCGGCGATTGGAAGGCGGCCTTGCGCCACGCCCTGGAGGAGGGCGAGCCCCAGACGGTGTCCGGCGGCGAGGTCGGCGGGGAATATTTCTACTGCGCGGCCATCCTGGGGTCGCCGGCCCTGTGGGCCCCGGCGCGGGAGGCGATGCGGACCGGAAAGCTGAGACTGGCCTGGGCCTATGCTCGACGGGCGCTGAAGCGAGCCTTTTCCGGCCGATTGAGGTTCAGCCTGGACGGCGGCGGCCGTCGCCGCGCCGAAGCCCTGGTGTTGATCAGTCCGATGATCTCCAAGGCGATGGTGGAGCCGACGGGGCTGGAGGCGGCGGCGCTGGATCCGTCGGACGCCACCCAGGCCTTCCGTCTGGCGGCGACGGCCCTGTTCAGCGACTGGCGCCATGATCCCGCGGTCTCGACCCGCCCCGCCAAGCGGATCGACGTCCGCGCCCGGTCCAAGATTCCCGCCGTGATCGACGGCGAACCCCTTCTTCTGAGCCCCGAGGCGACGGTGCGGTTCATTCCCAAGGCGTTTCGCGCCCTGGCGCCCAAACCCCCCGCCGCCGAGGACAGTCTGTAATGGGGCGTATTCTCCAGTTTTCCGACGTTCATTTCGGATGTGAGCACAAGGGGGCGGTCGCCGCCGCCCTGGAATACGCCCACGCCACCCCCAACGACCTGGTCCTGATCACAGGCGACATCACCCAGAAGGGCTATCCCAAGGAGTTCGCGGCGGCGGGTCGCTGGATGCGCGCCATGCCCGAGCCGCGCTTCGTCATCGTCGGCAACCACGACGTCCCCTACTGGGACGCGGTCGCAAGGCTGTTCCATCCCTGGAAAGCGTTCGAGACGGCGACCGGGTTTCCCGCCCACGACGGCCAGTTCTGCAATGAGACCGTCATGGTGCGCGGCGTCGTCACCGCACGCGGCTGGCAGGCCCGGCCCAACTGGTCAAAGGGGGTCATCGATCTGGACCAGACCCGGCGCGCGGCCGAGGCCCTGCGGCAGGCGCCGATCGGGGCGCTGCGCATCCTCGCCTGTCACCATCCGCTGATCGAGATGATCGGGGCGCCGATGACCGGTGAGGTCAAGCGCGGGGACGAGGCGGCGCTGATCTTCGCCGAGGCGGGCGTGGATCTGATCATGACGGGCCATGTCCATGTGCCCTTCGCCCTGGCGATCGACCTGGCGGATCGCTGTTCCTATGCGGTGGGTTGCGGAACCTTGTCGCATCGGGAGCGGGGATCGCCGCCCGGCTTCAATCAGGTGGATTGGGACGCCAAGACCATCACGGTCACCGCCCTGGCCTGGGACGGCGCGGCCTACAGGCCGCATCAGGTGTGGAGGCTTCCGCGTCGTCAGGACACCCGCCGCGCGGCGACGGCGCCCGATCCGAACGCCCCGGGCATGCTGGAAAAGGCGGCGGTCTGACGCCGCCCTTCCATCTCGGCCACGGCCCATAAGGACCTCGGCATGAAGAAAGGGCCGGAACTCGCGTTCCGGCCCTTTCCGTTTTGAAGCTCGACGCCCTTTACAATCGAGGCGCGCCGCGTCCGCGAAGTCCGCCGGCCACAAGGGCGATGACGAACAGGATGATGGCGATCACGGCGATGAATTTGGCGATCTCGAACGAGAAGTTCGCGATGCCGCCGAAGCCGAGAACGGCTGCGATCAAAGCCACGACCAGGAAGATAATTGCCCAGCGAATCATGGGTTTAGCTCTCCTGCGTTGATGTTTCCGACGGCGGCCTCGCAGCCGTTCGTCCGTCGGTGGATCAACGTTCCCGGTCGCGGGGCGTTCCGCCCGCGACAGAGAAAGGAAAGACTATCGCCGACGGCGACGGCCGTAGCCGCGATGCTCCATCTTGCGGTCGGCCACCATGCCGGCCACGATCGCGGCCAGGGCGGGATTGCGCAGCAGCAGGAAGGCGGCCCCCAGTCCGCCGACCACCCCGATGACGGGGCGCTCGCGCACCATATGCAGGATCTTGCCGGCCAGACCCTCCGGCTCCTCCTCCTCGTCCTCATCGTCCCCCCCGGCGCGCTTCAGGAAGACGAGGGCGACGATCAGGGCCGTCAAGGCGAACAGGCCGAATGTGATGGCGGCCGCGCCCAAGGGCGTGGTCATCAATTGGAGGGCGTAGAACACAGCGACGCCCAGGAAGATGACGGCCAAAAAGACGCTGGCGGCGACCACGGCGGTCGCCACGGCGCGCTTGAGGATGCCCTTGAACATCAGCGGCGGCGACCGGCCAGCAGCATGCCCAGCACCAGACCGACGCCCAGGGCGATGGCCGTGGACTGGAGCGGACGCTCCTGCACCCGTTCGACGACATAGCGCTGGGCTTCGTCCAGGCGCTCGGCGGCGTCGTCGTAATATTCGCGGCCCCGAACGCGGGCGGCGTCGTAATAGGTGCGGGCCTGTTCGCGCACTTCCTCGCTCTTGGCGCGCAGGCGGGCCTCGGCCTCCTCGGCCTTTTCGCGCAGGCGCTGGGTTTCTTCGCGAGCGCCGGCCTTCAGATCCTCCTTCAGGGTCTTCAGATCGGCCTTGATGTCTTCTCGAGCCTTGGTGGTGGCCATGATGCGCGCTCCAGTTTCAAGCTTGGCATTAGAATAGGGAACCCCGTCTGCCAACGCCACACCCCTGTCGAGGTTCCGTCGTCGCCAATGTCGGTGAAGGCCTCGTCACCTCCGTCCCGGCGCCCTAGATTGGCGCCATGACCGCCTTTCTGTTCGAGCCCCGACCCCAGCCCAGCCTGCCGATCATCGGCGATGCGCGACGGTTTCCGGTGCGGCGGATTCTGTGCGTGGGCCAGAACTACGCCGCCCATGCGCGCGAAATGGGGTCGGATCCCGAGAAGCAGACGCCCTTCTTCTTTTCGAAGCCGGCCGACGCCGTGGTGACCGACGGCGCCGACCCGGCCTACCCGTCCGCGACGGCCCAGCTGCACTATGAGGCCGAGCTGGTGGCGGCCATCGGCGAAGGCGGGCGGATCGTCGGCTGGGCCGCCGGTTGCGATCTGACCCGACGCGATCTGCAGGCCCAGGCCAAGGCGGCTGGCCGCCCCTGGGACGCCGCCAAGGGGTTTGATCAGTCGGCGCCCTGCGGCGCCATAACCCTGGGCGCCCTGCCGAAGCCGGACGGGTCCATCGTCCTGACCGTCAATGGCGAAACCCGCCAATCCAGCGTCCTCAGCGACATGATCCTGAACCCGGACCAGATCGTCGCGGCGGCGGGCGGGCTCTGGACGCTTCAGCCGGGCGACCTGATCTTCACCGGAACCCCGTCCGGCGTCGGGCCGGTCGTGCGCGGCGACAAGGTGGCGGTCGCCATCGAGGGTCTGGCGCCCCTGAGCTTCGAGATCGTCTGATGATCCTGCACGGCTATTGGCGGTCCGGCGCCAGCTACCGGGTCCGCATCGGCCTGGGGCTGAAAGGATTGGCTTATCAGACTGCGGCCCTTGATCTGCGCAAGGGCGAACAGAAGGCCCCCGCCTTTCTGGCGATCAATCCCCAGGGCATGACCCCCGCCTTGCAGCAGGGGGAGACGGTCCTGACCCAAAGCCCGGCGATCCTGGAATGGCTGGAGGAGACCCATCCCGAGCCGCCCCTGCTGCCGAAGGACGCCCAGGACCGCGCCCAGGTCCGGGCCATGGCGGCCCTGATCGGCTGCGACATCCATCCGCTGAACAATCTTCGCGTCCTGACCGCCCTGCGTCAGGAGTTCGGCGCCGATCAGGCGACGGTCGACGCCTGGGCGGGGCGCTGGATTACGCCGGGCTTCGACGCCCTGGAGGTCCTGGTCGCGCGCCACGGTGCGGGTTGGAGTTTCGGCGATCGTCCCGGACTGGCGGACTGCTATCTGATTCCACAGCTCTATTCGGCGCGGCGGTTCAATCTGGCCCTGACGCCCTGGCCGCGCCTTCTGGCGGTCGAGGCCGCCGCCCAGGCCCATCCGGCCTTTCAGGCGGCCCACCCGGACCGGCAGCCCGACGCCGACGGCTGAGCGCGCCCGACCCATATCGGCGGTCGATGAGTAAGACTCGCGTAAGGTCTTGATCAACCTCCCTTAAGCTTTGGGGGGCATGATCGGGGGGTGACGCAGTCCCCACCCTCTCCCTCGGCGCCGTCGCCGGTCGATCGCCTGGCCTTGGCCGTGGTGACCGAGCCCGAGCGCGCCGCCAAGCCCCTCATGGCCGCCCCGTCGGGCGCCCGCGAGGACGCGATGCGTTTCCTGTTGCAGACGGGAGCGGACGCGGGGGTCAAGGTGATCGCGACCAAGCCGACGGGCGACGGCGAACGGCTGTTGGGCCAGGCCTGGCCCTTCCCCTCCCCCTTCCGCGTCACGGTTCGCACCGTCGGCCTGGGCGAAGGACTGGATCGGGTTGAGGCGCGGGCGCGCCGCTCCTTGGAACGTCTGGGCCTGCCGCGGGGCGAGGCCCTGCTGGTCAACAATCCCGCCGACCTGGCCGGCGCCGAGGGGCGGGCCCTTTGGGACCGGCTGCAGGCCTTGAAGGCCCGCGGCCTGTTTCGCAGCATCGGCTTCTGCGCCACGGTCGAGGACGGACCGGTCCTGCTGGCGCGACGCCTGGAGGCCGATGTGGTTCAGGTCGCCTGCAATCTTCTGGATCAGCGCGCGGCGGCCGAGGGAATTCTGGATGAGATCAAGGCCCTGGGGGCCCAGGTCCACCTGTCTTCGGTCTTCGCCGGCGGCCTGTTGTTCGCCCCCGGCGACGATCTTCCGGCCCATTTGACCGGCTATGATCAGGCCCTGTCGCGCATCCGACGGCGCCTGGCGGAACGGCGCTGCGATCCGATGCAGGCCGCCCTGGCCTACGCCTTTTCTCTGGAGGCGGTGGACCGGGTGGTGGCCAGCGTGGCCTCCGCCGCCGAGCTGCGCGCCATATTGGCGGCCGCCCATGCGCCCGGTCCCGACCTGGACTGGTCGGAACTGGCGCTGGAGGCGCCGGCGGCCTTCGCCGCCGACGCCCGCAACCTGATCAGTAGCGCAGCCTGACCCCGACATAGGCCGACCGGCCGGGCTCTCCATAGCCGAACACCTGCTGATAGTGTTCGTCGCCCAGGTTCTCGATCCGCGCCGTCAGGGCGACCTTGTCCGTCAAGGCGTAGGCCGCGTTCAGATTGGCCGTGACGAAACCCTTGCGGACCACGGTCGAGAAGCCGCCGGAATCGTCCTGCTCGCCTTCCGCCCGCACGGTCAGGGCGCCCGACAGTCGATCCCCCGTCCAGCCCAGGGTCGCCGAACCGGCGTGTTCGGGCACGCGGAGCAGCCGGGCGCCCGTGGTGCGGTCCGCAGCGTCGGTCCAGGCGTAGGCCAAGGTCAGGTCGAAACCGGCGCCGAGGCGCGCGCGGCCTTCCAGCTCGAGCCCGTCCGACCGCGTCTTGGCGACGTTGACGTAGCGGCCGGCGGAATAGGTGATTTGGTCCTCGACGTTCAGCCGATACAGGGTCGCGCGTCCCTCGAACCGACCGCCGGCGGAGGCCCAGCCCAGGGCGATCTCGACGCTGTCGGCCGTCTCCGGCTTCAGCGCGGGCCACGGCTGGGGCGCGAAACAATAGTCGCACACCGCCTGGCTGACGGTCGGGGCCTTGAAGCCTGTGCCATAGGCGCCCGACAGGATGAAGCCGCCGGCCAGATCATAGGCCGCCGAAATCCGCCCCGTGGTCTTTGAGCCGAAATCGTCCGTGTCGTCGTACCGCAATCCGCCGCTCAGGTTCAGCGGGCCGGCGTCATACCGGGCCACGCCGAACACCGAGGTTATCGACAGGTCGCGCGACAGACCTGACGACAGGGCCGCCGAGGCCTCGTTGCGTTCGACGCCGAAGGCGTAGTCCACGCCTTGCGCCTGACCGTCCGCCTGCCAGCGGTAGGCCTGACGGTCGCCGCTGAAGGTCGAGCCGAAGCCGTCGCTGTAGGAGGTGCGCTCCAGATCGGACGCCGAGATGCTGAACTGATGATCAAGACCGAAAGCCTGGGCCGTCACCCGACCGAAGCCCGACCACTGTTCGCTGTCCTGGGCGTCGCCGGTGTCGGCCAGCACATAGTCAGGCGCGGGGAAGCCGTCGATGTCGGCGTGGCTGTCGTTCCAGCGCGCCGCGCCTTCGACCTTGACCGCGTCGGACAGGACATAGCGGCCCTTGGCGCCCAGGGTCGTGCTGCGAAAGCCGTCGGTCTCGGGATTGCCGTCCGCCTTGTCCGCCGCCGAAATCCCGTCGGTCTGGAAGCGCGAGACATAGGCGCTGAAGGCGTAGGTCTCATTGGCGACGCCGGCCGACAGACGACCGCGCGCCGTGTCGAAGCTGCCCGCCTCGGCCTCGGCGCGAACGCCGTCGATGTCGCGCGTGGTGAAGGAAATCACCCCGCCGATGGCGTCCGATCCCCACAGGGACGACTGCGGACCGCTGAGCACCTCGATCCGGTCGATGTCGGCCAGTTCGAAGCTGGAGAAGTCATAGGCGCCGTTCGGTTCGGCCGCATCATTGACCGGCGCGCCGTCCACCAGCACCAGGGTCTTGCCCGGCGTCGCGCCGCGCATGCGGACCTGGGCGATCCCGCCGAAAGCCCCCGTTCGCGTCACCGACAGGCCGGGCACGTCGGACAGGATGTCGGCGGCGAAGACGGCGCCGCGTTGCTCAATGATCCTGGAATCGATGACCCGGGCGCCGGGCGTCTCGGCGACGATGGCGGGAAGGCGGGTGGCGGTGACCACGACCTCGTCCAGCTGGGTCGCCTCATCGGCGAAAGCGGGTGCGGCGATGACGGCGGCCATGGCCGCCGTCGATGAAAGAATGGAGCGCTTCATTGTGAGCGATGTCCCCGTATCGGCCCGGCGAATGCGCGCGCAGGGTCGTGACCAGCGAGCCGATCCGCCCGGCCGCGAGGCCGGGACGACGCAAGATCGGGTCGCTTCCACGGAGAAACCGCGCCTCTGTCTGGTCCCGGACAGGAGCGAGCGACGTCGGCGGCCAGGTCTCCTGGCTTGCGGGTCATAAACCGCCGTCCTCGCCTTCCCAGTCACCCAGTGGCGCCGAGGTCTAGACCCCGGACGGACGACGCTCTCGCCGCCTACAGTTGCGGGCACAGCCACGGTGTCTCACCGTGTTCCCTTAACCGCCTGATCCGGCCTATCGCAGGGGCGACAAGCCTGTGCAAGAGCCGGTCAACGGGCTTGAGCGCCAGGACGCGATCCGTCACCCTGTCGCAACATGAACGCCCCTGTCTCTCACCCGCCTGACATCGCCGCCGCTCTGGAGGGCGCCACGCCCTTCATGGCCCAGTATCTGACGGCCAAGGCCGGTCAGCCGGACGCCATCCTGTTCTTCCGCATGGGCGACTTCTACGAGCTGTTCTTCAAGGACGCCGAGGTGGCGGCGGCGGCTCTGGGCATCACCCTGACCAAGCGGGGCAAGCACCAGGGCGAGGACATCCCCATGGCCGGGGTGCCGGTCCACGCCATGGAGGGCTATCTGGCCCGGCTGATCCGCCTGGGCCACAAGGTGGCCATCTGCGAACAGCTGGAAGACCCGGCCGAGGCCAAGAAGCGCGGCGGCAAGGCCGTGGTCCAGCGCGGCGTGGTGCGGGTGGTGACGCCCGGCACCCTGACCGAGGACAGTCTGCTGGATGCGCGCGGCGCCAACCGGCTGGCCGCCGCAGCGATGCGCAAGGGTCGCGCGGCCGTGGCGGTGGTCGAACTGTCTTCCGGCGCGGTGGACAGCGTCGCCTGTGCGCTGGAGGATCTCGGGGCGACCCTGGCCGCCTTCCGCCCGTCCGAGGTCCTGGTCACTGACCGCATCTATTCCGACCCGACGACGCGGGACGCCCTGGACGGGTCCGGCGGCGTGGTTCAGGCCCTGGCCTCGGCCATCGCCGAGCCCCAGGCGGCGCGGACGCGGGTCGAGCGGCTGTACGGGGTTGCGGCCCTGGACGGGTTCGGCGCCTTCGAGGAGGCCGAGGTCTCGGCGCTCGGCCTGATCGCCGCCTATCTGGAGACGACCCAGGCCGGCAAGGTTCCGGCCCTGGCCCCGCCCCGCCGTCTGGGCGAGAGCGGGTTTCTGGCCATCGACCCGGCGACCCGGGCCAGTCTGGAGATCGACCGGACGCAGAGGGGCGAACGCGAAGGCTCGCTCTTGGCCTGTATCGACCGCACCGTCACCTCGGGCGGGGCCCGGGCCCTGGCGGAACGGATCGCCCGGCCGCTGCGCGACCCCCTGGCGATCAATGAACAGCTCGATGCGGTCGAATGGCTGCTGGAGCGACGCGATCTGCGGCGCGCCCTTCGCGACGGTCTGAAGGCCTCGGCCGATGTGGCGCGGGCGGTTGGACGGCTGGCCCTGGGGCGCGGCGGTCCGCGCGATCTGGCCGCCGTGCGCGTCGGCCTGTCCGTCGCCGAGGGGATCGCGGGCCTGTTCATCGGCCAGGTGGACCCGCTCACCGGCCGGCCGCGCCGCATCGCCCTGGCCCTGGACCGACTGAACCTGTCGCCCGAGGTGTCGCGGCTGAAGGCCGATCTGATCGACGGCCTGGTGGACGAACCGTCCCATCTGGCCCGCGACGGCGGTTTCGTGCGCCCCGACTATCGGCCTGAACTGGACGCCGCCCGCACCCTGCGCGACGACAGCCGCCGGGTGGTGGCCGATCTGGAGGCGCGGGCGGTCGCCGAGTCCGGCGTACCCTTCAAGGTCAAGCACAACGCCGTCCTGGGCTATTTCCTGGAAACCTCGGCCAAGGCGGCGGAGGGTCTGTTGCGGGCCGGGCCGGACAGTCCCTTCATCCACCGTCAGACCCTGGCCAGCCAGGTACGGTTCACCACGGTCGAACTGTCGGAGCTGGACGCCCGGATCAGCCAGGCCGGTCACCGCGCCCTGGCCATCGAGGCCGAGACCTTCGAGGGCTGGCGGCGCGAGGTCGCCCGCCTGGCCCAGCCGCTGCAGGCGGTCGCGGAGGCTCTGGCCGAGCTGGACGCCCATGCGGCCCTGGCGGAATGGGCCCAGGAGGCCGGGGCGACTCGGCCGGTGGTGGACGACAGTCTGGTCTTCTCGGTCGAGGCCGGGCGGCATCCGGTGGTCGAGGCGGCGGTCAAGGCGGCCGGCGATCCCTATACGCCCAACAACGCCCGCCTGGACGGGTCTGGATCGGACTGCGCCCGCCTGGCTATCGTCACCGGGCCGAACATGGCCGGTAAGTCGACCTTCCTGCGCCAGAACGCCCTTCTGGTGATCCTGGCCCAGGCCGGGGCGTTCGTACCGGCGCGCGCCATGCGTCTGGGCGTGGTCGACCGGCTGTTCAGCCGCGTCGGCGCCGGCGACGACCTGGCGCGGGGCCGGTCCACCTTCATGATGGAGATGGTCGAGACTGCCGCCATCCTGACCCAGGCCACGCCGCGCAGCTTCGTGGTCCTGGACGAGATCGGCCGCGGCACGGCCACCTATGACGGCCTGGCCATCGCCTGGGCCACGGCCGAGGCCCTGCACGACGTCAATCGCGCCCGCACCCTGTTCGCCACCCACTATCACGAGCTGGCCCAATTGGAGACGCGGCTGGACCACGTCTGCAACCTGTCCATGACGGCCAAGGAATGGAACGGCGATCTGGTCTTTCTGCACGAGGCGGCGCCGGGGGCGGCGGACCGATCCTACGGCGTTCAGGTGGCCAAGCTGGCCGGGGCGCCGGCCGCGGTGGTGGCGCGGGCCAAGGCGGTGCTGGAGCGGCTGGAAGGGGAGAAGGCCGCTGCGGCCCGCCTGGACGATCTGCCGCTGTTCGCCGTGGCCGAGCCGGAGCCGCCGCGCGCGCCCTCCAGGCTGGAGGCGGCCTTGCAGGCGGTGGACCCCGACGCCCTGACGCCGCGCGAGGCTCTGGAGACGCTCTACAGGTTGAAGAGCCTGGCTGATTGAGAAGATCGGCCCTTGCCAGGGATAGAAATCTAGACCCTGTTCGGTAACAGTCGTGGTCCGCCAGACCGAATCGCTGAGGATCGGCCATGAAGCCCAGCGCGCTTTCCCTTTCCGGCAAGACGGCCTTGATGGTCATTACGGCCCTCGGCGTCCTGACCCTGGTGCTGACGGCCGTCGCTGCGGTCCTGCTGACCCGCGACGCTGAGGCCCAGGCCGCCGAGCGTCAGGAGGCCAATATGCGGGTCGCCTGGGACGTGCTGGCCGATTACGGCGACGGCTTCACGGCGCGCGACGGCAGGCTGTATGTCGGATCGACTCCGATGAACGACTTCGTCGAGCCCGTGGACCGGATCAAGGCCCTGGTCGGGGGAACCGCGACCGTCTTCCTGAACGATCTGCGGGTGACGACCAATGTGGTCAAGGATGACGGCTCCCGCGCCGTGGGCACTCGGCTGAAGCCCGGCCCCGTCTATGACGCGGTGCTGAAGGCGGGCGAACCCTATCGCGGTCAGGCGGACATTCTGGGCAAGCCTTATTTCGTCGCCTACGACCCGATCAAGACCGCTTCGGGTCAGACCATCGGCGTGCTGTACGTCGGCATCCCCAAGGCCGACTTCATGGCCCCGGTAAACCAGGTCATCTCGGCCCTCGTCCTATGCGGCCTGATCGCCGCCCTGATAGGGGTGGCGCTCTGCCTGCTCGCCTCTCGCCGCATGTTCTCGCCCCTGAAGGCGCTTTGCGATCGGATGGAGGCCCTGCGACAGGGCCGGACCGACTTCGACGCGCCCTGGGCGGCCCGTCAGGACGACATCGGCCAAATCGCCCGGGCGGTGGTCGCCTTCCGCGAGGCCGCCGTGCGCCAGAAGGCCACGGAAGCCGAGACCGAGGCCATGCGTGAGGCCGCCCGCGCGACGCGAGAGGCGGGAGAGGCGGAGCGGGATCGTCTGGCCGAGGAAGACGCCCGGGTCGCCGCAGCCCTCGGGGAGGGCCTGTCCGCCCTGGCGCGCGGCGATCTGAGCCACCGGATCACCGCAGACTTCGCTGAGCGCAGCCGCCAGCTGAAGGACGACTACAACGCCGCCGTGGACACCCTGGCGGCGACCATGGCCGACATCATCGACCTGGTTGAGGCGATGCGGGCGGGAACATCGGAGGTGACGACCGCGACCGACGACCTGTCGCGCCGCACCGAAAGACAGGCCGCCGCCCTGGAACAGACCGCCGCCGCTCTGGACCAGATCACGGTCACGGTGCGCAAGACTGCGCAAGGCGCCCGGTCCGCCGCCGACATCACCGCCGAGGCCCGGAGCGGCGCCGCGACGCGAGAGCAGATCATCGCCGAGACCACAACCGCCATGGGCGAGATCGAGGCGACCTCGGGTCGGATCGGGCAGATCATCGGGGTGATCGACGAAATCGCCTTCCAGACCAACCTTCTGGCGCTTAACGCCGGGGTCGAGGCGGCGCGGGCGGGCGAGGCCGGTCGCGGTTTCGCGGTGGTGGCCTCCGAGGTTCGCGCCCTGGCCCAAAGGTCGGCGGAGGCCGCGCGGGAGATCAAAGACCTGATCGCCGCCTCCAGCGCCAGCGTCGGCGAAGGCGCCCGACTGGTGTCCCAGACCGGTGCGGCCCTGACCGCCTTGATCGGCCAGGTGGCCGAAATCAACCAGCTGGCCGGCGAGATCGCCGCCTCGGCCAAGGCGCAGGCCGAGGGGCTGGCCGAGGTCAATACGGCCGTCAACCAGATGGACCAGACCACCCAGCAGAACGCCGCCATGGTCCAACAGACCACCGCCGCCAACCAGGCGCTCAGCCAGGAGGCGGAACGGCTGGCCGAACTGGTGTCGCGCTTCCGTCTGGGCGACGGGGCGCCATACGGCGACGCTCAGGACGAACGGACGGTCTGGGCCGCCTGAGCGGGATCGAACAGGCGCAAATGAAAGGCCCGCCCGGATCCTCCGGGCGGGCCTTGTCACATCGACTGACAGGTCGACGGGGGCCGGATCAGGCCTGCATCATCCAGCCTTCGACGTCCATGGCCGCCTGACGGACGGCTTCCGAACGGGTGGGGTGGGCGTGGCAGGTGCGGGCGATGTCTTCCGAGGCGCCGCCGAAGCTCATGGTGACGGCGGCTTCGTGGATCATTTCGCCGGCCTGGGGGCCCATGATGTGGACGCCCAGAACCTTGTCGGTGGCGGCGTCGGCCAGAACCTTAACGAAGCCGTCGGTCTCGTGGTTGATCTTGGCGCGGCTGTTGGCGGTGAAGGGGAATTTGCCCTTCTTGTAGGCGACGCCTGCGGCCTTCAGCTGATCCTCGGTCTGACCGACCCAGGCGACTTCGGGGAAGGTGTAGACCACGCTGGGCACCAGAGCGTAATCGACGTGGCCGTATTTGCCGGCGATGGTGTCGATCACGGCGACCGCGTCTTCCTCGGCCTTGTGCGCCAGCATCGGGCCATGGGTCACGTCGCCGATCACCCAGACGCCATCCGCCACCTTGAAGTGGTCATGGTCGATGAAGCCGCGCTTGTCCGGCGTGACGCCGATGGTCTCCAGACCCAGGCCGTCCGTATAGGGCCGGCGGCCGATGGCGACCAGGACGACGTCGGCCTTCAGGGTTTCGGCGGCGCCGCCGGCCGAGGGCTCGACCGTCAGCTCGACCCCGTCCTTGCCCGACTTGGCGGCCGTGACCTTGGCGCCCAGTTTGAACGTCATCCCCTGTTTGGTCAGGGTGCGCTGGAAGGCGGTGGCGACCTCGGTGTCCATGCCGGGGGTGATGCGGTCCAGGAACTCGACCACCGTCACCTCGGCGCCCAGGCGACGCCAGACCGAACCCAGCTCCAGGCCGATGATGCCGGCGCCGACCACGATCAGCTTCTTGGGCACGGCCGGCAGGGACAGGGCGCCGGTGGAATCGATCACCTTGCCCGCTTCAAAGGCGACGCCGGGCAGGGGGGTGGGCTCCGAGCCGGTGGCGATGACGATGTTCTTGGCCTCGAGCGTCTGGACCGAACCGTCGGCGGCGGTCACCTCGACCTTGCCCTTTCCGACGATCTTGCCCTTGCCCTTGATCCAGTCGGCCTTGTTCTTCTTGAACAGGAACTCGATCCCCTTGGTCAGGGCGGTGACGCTGTCGTCCTTGGACTTGTGCATCTGGCTCAGGTTCAGCTTGGGCTGGACCTCGATGCCGATCTTGGCGAACTCGCTGTTGGCGGCGTCGAACATTTCCGAGGCGTGGAGCAGGGCCTTGGACGGCATGCAGCCGACGTTCAGGCAGGTGCCCCCCAGGGTGGCGCGCATCTCGACGCAGGCGACCTTCAGGCCCAGCTGGCCGGCGCGGATGGCGGCGTTATAGCCGCCGGGCCCCCCGCCGATGATGACGACGTCGTAGGGAGCGGGGGCTTCGGCCATGATATCCTCTGGTCTTCTGGCGCGCGGGAAAAGCGCGCGGACACTAGCGCCGACCCCGCACGGGTCAACCGCCGCGCATCATATGGGGCGCGGAATCGACCTTTGCAGGGGGTCAGACGACCGGCTCGGCCCTGGTCTGCTCCTGCGGCGACGGCTCGGGCTGGGCGCCGGCGGCGCCTTCAGGCGTCAAATCCAGCGGCAGGGTGATGGCCACCTCAGCCCCCTCGCCCGGGGCGCTCTCCACGGTCAGGGCGCCGGACGCCTGTCGGGCGAAGGCGAAGGCCTGAGACAGACCCAGCCCCGCCGCGTCGCTTCGGGTGGTGAAAAAGGGTTCGGGCGCGCGACGCAGAGTGTCCGAATCCATGCCGGGGCCGGAGTCGCGCACGCTGAGCCGCAGGTCGCCGGCCGAGGCGATCGCCAGACGAACGGCGACCGATCCGGATCCGTTAGAGGCCTCGACCGCATTGCGGGTCAAGGCGATGACCGCCGCCTCGAATGCGACGGGATCGACCCGCGCCGGCGCGGGCTGGTTCGGGGTCTCGATCATCAGATCGACGCCCGGTCCGGCGATCTGGCGCAACCGGCCCTCCAGCCCCGCCAACAGTACGCCCAGGTCCAGGCGCCGCAGCAGGGTGCGGTCCTCGTCCTGAGAAAAGGCGCTCAGCCGGCGGGTCATCTGTTCGCCGCGTCGCCCCGCCGTCAGGGCCGCCTGACCCAGCCGGCGGACCCGGTCAGGATCGTCGGAGTGGCGCAACAGCATGTCCAGGGCGGAGGTCATGACGTTCAGCAGGGCGGCGAAATCCTGCGTCACCCCGCCCGCCAAACGGCCGACATTGGCCATGCGGCGTTCGGCCTCCAAGGCCTCACGCAGATCGCGCTCCGCCTTTTCCGCCTGGGCCAGCGCCTTTTCATGGGCGAGCGCCTGGGCCTCCTGACGGCGGGAGAATTCGGCCTGGGCGGCGGTAAGGGCGGCGGCGACCGCGTCGGAGGCGGCCGCATCGTCGTCCGCCTCGGCGAGGGCGGGCGCAGCCGGGGCCGTATCCTGGGCCTCGGATACGGACGAGCCGGCCAGAAGGATCGCATCCGCAGCGTCCGCCTCGTCGGTCAGAGGCAGGAGGGTCCAGCGGATCGCCGCGCCCTCGGCGTCGATCGTCTCTATCGGAGGGATATCCTCGCTCGGAGCGGTCAGAACGGCTCTAAGGGTCTGGCGAGCCTCGACCCGGCGGTCGGGCGGCAGGAACAGGTCGGCGAAATCGGCCCCCGCCACGCCCTCGCTGCGGCCCAGCATGACCAGGGCGGCGCGGTTGGCCTGGCGGATCGCGCCGTCGGGCCCGACCACCACCAGGGCGCTGGAGGCGGCGTCGAAGACGCGGTCGGACAGGCTCGGTCCCGCCGGGCGCGCCGAGGGCGCGGCCGGGGGCGCCGGCGGAGGCGTCATCGGTTCGATCGCCGGGGTGGTCAGGACGTCCGTCTCGACGATGGCGGCGATCGAGCCCGTGATCTGGCCGTGCTCGTTCTCGATCGGCATGGCCGTCACCGAAACCAGCATCTTCTTGCGGGTCGCCGCATTGACCATCAGGTGCTGAAAGCCGCGCACCGTCTGGCCCCGCAGAGCCCGTGCGCTGGGAAGGAGGTCGGGCGGCACGGTCTTGCCGTCCGGAAAGGTGATGCCCCAGGTGGCGGAGTGGAACCGCAGCCCCAGGAGTTCGGCGTCGCGACGGCCCAGCAACTGATGCGCGGCGCGGTTGGCGAAGACGAACTTGCCCGTCTGGTCCGTCTCCACCATGGCGACGGGCACGGCGTTCAGGGTTTCGAACAGGCGGCGATCCGAGGACTCCGCCACCTTCTGAACGATGTCCAGCTGATCCGTCGCGCTGGCGTGGCGCACCCGGTTGGCGATGGCGAACCAGATGGCGATGACCGCCGCGACATTGCCGAAGCCCGCCAGGAGTCCAAGCACCAGGGTCCAGTTGACCTCGCCTTCGAGGAACATCAGTCGATCCGTCTCAATTTGGGGCTCACATCCCCCGCATCGGCGTCCCCGTGCAAAAGGCGAACCGGTGAAGCGGAGACTTAGCGGGTTAACCACACGACATCGCGACAGGCCTCGTCAAGCCGTTCCAACCCTCTCAGCCCCAACGAAAAAGGGGCCGGACGTCGCCGCCCGGCCCCTTCCATTCGCGGCTCGGCTGAGCCTTACAGTTTGAAGCGAACGCCGAAGAAGACGTTGTAGCCGAACTTCTCGTACTCATAGGTCCTTTCCTTGACCCCGTAGTAGCGGACGCCCGCCGAGTCGGTGAGGTTCTTGGCCTCGCCGAACACTTCGACGCCGTTGCCGAAGTCGTAGCTGGTGGTGAAGTCCAGCTGACCGCGACCTTCGACATACAGATCCTTGCCCGGATTGGTCGCGTCGATCGCCTCCAGGAAGTCCCCGCGGTGGGTGTAGGAGATCCGCGCGCTGAACCCGTACCGCTCATAGAAGAGAGCGGCGTTGTAGGTTTCGTCCGACTGACCCGGCAGGGCGAAGGTGTCACGGCCGGCGAAGGCGCGGCTGGTTTTGATTTCCGCATCCGTCAGGGTGTAGTTGGCGAAGACGCCGAAGCCGGACGCCCAGCTCGGCAGGAAGTCGAACGTCTGCTGCCAGTTGAACTCGACGCCGGCGATGTGGCCGTCGCGCGCATTGCGGGCCTCGGTCACCTGGGCGACCGTGCTGGTCGGGGTGACGTAGGGCACATTGTCCGTCACCAGGGTGAAGCGGTAGTTGGACAGGTCCTTGTAGAAGGCGTTGGCCGAGACCACGCCCAACGGACGCAGATAGTATTCCAGGCCCAGATCGACGTTGTTCGAAAGGGTCGGCTTCAGATCGGGATTGCCCCGTGTCACGGTCGTGCGGCCGCTGTCGGTCGTTTCCAGAACGCGCGGCACGATGTCCGTATAGTCCGGGCGCGAGATGGCGCGGGTCAGGGCGAACCGTCCGATCAGCTGATCGCTGAAGCTGTGGCGCAGCGTCAGATTGGGGAAGAAGTCCGTCTGATCGCGATCGACCGTGACCGGGGTCTGGGCGCCCGACAGGGCGACGCTGGTCGCCGACCCTTCGAAGTCCGTCTTCTCGACGCGCAGACCCACGAGGACATTGGTTGCACCAAGGTCGAACTTGGCCTGAGCGTAGCCCGCCAGGATGTCTTCGTCGGCGGTGTAGTCGGCCGTGATCGACTGAGGAACGCGACGCACTCCAGCGGCCGGATCGGGATTGGTCGAGGTGGTGCGGATGCGATCGAAATAGTCGGAGACCAGACCGGCGTCGAACTTGAAGCCGAGGTTGTAGTCGTAGTTTTGCGACGGACGATCGCTGAGCAGCGTAGCCAAGGCGCCAGGATTTGCGGCGGCGGTGCGGTCGCGGAAACGCTCCTCATCGGCCGTCACTTCGCGGGTGCTGTACTTGGCGCCGAACTTGAGCTCGACTTCGCGCCCGCCGATGACCGTGGGCAGTTCGAGGTCGGTCTTGAAGGCGACGTCGTCCTGTTCGGTCGAGTTGGACCGGAAGGTGTTTTCCCGGAAGCTGTAGTTGCCGGCGTTTAGATAGAAGCCGGTGGGCTCGCTGAACACCGAATAGGTCGGCTGGTAATGGTCGGCCGTATTGTAGGACAGTTGCGTGGCCGAGGAGCGATAAACCAGTTCATCGCGATGGGGATAGGTCTGTTCGCTGTTGGCGAACGACAGGGTCGCGTCCCACACCAGGCCGTTGGCGAAGGTGTGTTCGCCGCCGAGCGAGACGGTGGAGATGTCGTTCTCTTGGGTGCGGTGGCGAAGCTGCTTGTAGATGCGCGCGTTGTTGAAGGTCGCGCTGGTGTCGGTCGAGCCGGGTTGCAGGGCGCCGTCGCTATAGGTCAGATTTAGCGTGTTGCGGAACTCGTCGTCGCGGAACTGGGCGTAGGAGCCCTTCAGCCAAACTCGGGTGGCTTCGCTGGGCCGCCATTCCAGGGCGCCGGTCGCGGCCTTGCGCGTCCGCTCGGTCTCATAATCCTTGAACAGGCTGTTTTCCAGACCCCACACCTGACCGCCGCCCTGGGCTGTCGTTCGGTTGATCAGGACCCACCCGTTCTCGACATTGTCGGGGCGGCGGTTGGTTTCGGAATAGCTCAGCGAGACCAGGGCGCCGAAGTTTTGGTTGGCGCCGAATACGTTGGAGGCCGTCAGGCCGCCGCGATAGTCTTGACCGCCGTAGTCATTGTAGCTGCCGCCGGCGTAGCCGCTGACCGCCAGACGGCGCTGGTCGAAGGGCGAGCGCGTCTTGATGTTTACGGCGCCGGCGATGGAGTCCGCATCCTGGCTGGGACGCAGGGTCTTGGAAACCTCGACGGTCGAAATGATGTCGCTGGGCAGGGTGTCCAGATCGACCGCACGTGTCGTCGGGGACACGGCGGGGATGGCGACGCCATCCACCGAAACGGCGGTGAAGCTGGAGGGCGCGCCGCGGACGTTGATGTAGCGGCCTTCGCCCTGGTCGCGCTGGATGGCGATCCCTTGGACGCGTTGCAGGGATTCGGCGACGTTGGGGTCAGGGTAGCGGCCGATGGCGTCGGCCGACAGGACGTTGACGGTGCCGTCGGCGTTCTTCTGCTGGTTCAGCGAACGGGCCACGCCGTCGGTGATGACGCCGGTGACGATCACGTCACTGACCGTTGCGGCCTCAGCCGCGCCCAGGGCGATGGCGACTTCGGTTCCACCTTGAACCACATTGACGGTCTGGCTGGCCGAGGGCTGGCCGATGTAGCGCACGTCCAGAACCGCCGTACCGGTCGGCAGAACCAGGTCGAACTCGCCCTGGGTGTTGGTCACGGCGCGTTGGCCGGTAGCGCGAACGACCACCTCCGCACCCGGGAGGGCGTCGCCGGCGGCGTTGGTGACCCGTCCGTGAACCACTTCGCCGGCGACAGCGACCGAGGCGGCCAGGGCGGAGCTCTCATAGGCGTGAGCCGGCAGGGCGGCGGTCACAGCGGCGAGCGACGCGAGCGAGGCGCCCGCGAGGAGATGGAATTTCATGACGATGTCCCCAATGCCGGGTTCAATCCCGACGAATACAGCCGCGCTTAGCGCCGAGCGGCGAAAGGATCGCGACGGTTCAGCGACGCTTGCGGATCGGTTCGGCGTCGCTGGTGTGACAAATCGTCAGTAGGCTGGCGAATCATCGTTCTGTCGTCTCGAAAACGTCACTCATTCGCCGTTGACGCCGTGCGGCGTCTTGCGGATCAGGCGCTTCTCATTCCTTAGGGGGGATATCATGAAGGTCAATCTAGGCGCCGTTTGGTCCGGGATCTCGATCGCCGCACTCCTGCTCGCGGCCTGCGCAACCCATGAGGTGGATTTCCAGGGCGAAGGCGAAGGCTTCGTGGGGCCGGGGGCGGAGGTTCAGGCGGTGCTGGAAACCCCCTCGGTCGGCACGGCGGGCCAGGACGCCGCCGACGACCCGGCCGTCTGGGCGTCGTCAACCCCGGTGACGGTCGGGGGCCAGACCACGCTCGGTTTCGTCGCCGGCACGGACAAGAAGTCGGGTCTTTACATCTACGGTCTCGACGGGCGGATCCTGCAATTCCTGCCGGAGGGCCTGCTGAACAACGTCGATCTGGTCGAAGGTCTGACCGTCGAGGGCCGTCCGCAGATCGTCCTGGGCGCCAGCGACCGCACGCCGGGCAAGACGGGGGTGTCTCTGTATCTGTTCGACCCGGCGGGAACCGGCGACAACCGCGTGCGGCCCTGGGGCGCCGTCGCTACGGACGTGGTCGAACCCTATGGTTTCTGCTTCGCGCGTCGGGGCGATGAGGTCCATGCGATCCTGGTCGGGCATGAGGGCGAGCTGCGCCAGTTTATCCTGAGCGTGGACGCCGCCGGCCGTCCGGCGTCGCGCGAGGTGCGCCGGGCCGAGATCGGTTCGATCTCCGAAGGCTGCGCCGCCGACGAGGCGACCGACGCCCTCTATATTAACGAAGAGAACGTCGGCCTGTGGCGCTATGGCCTCGATCCGGCCACGGGCGCCGCGCGCACCCTGGTCCAGCCGATCGCAAAGGACCGCCTTGTCGCCGACGCCGAAGGGCTGACGACCCTGACCGATGGAGACAAACGTTATCTGATCGCCTCCAGCCAGGGTGATTCGACCTTCCCCGTCTGGCGCATCGACGGCGCGGCGCCCGAATACAAGGGGCGGTTCAAGGTCGTGGACGGGGCGGTGGACGGGATCACCGGCACCGACGGCCTGGCCGCCGCCGGCGGCGCGGTCGGCCCCTTCCCCGAAGGGGTGGTGGTGGTCCAGGACGATGTGAACGACGTCGGGACCCAGAATTTCAAATATGTGGACTGGCGCGACATCCGCCGCGCCCTCGGGCTCTAGGACCCGCCGGTTCTACTGATCCTCGTCAAACTTGCGGGCGACGAGGTCCGTCAGGGCCTCAATCGCTTCCTGAGCGTCGGAGCCTTCGGCTGAGACCTCGATCTGGCAGCCGATCCCGGCTCCCAGCATCAGCAGGCCCATGATCGACCGGGCGTCCACGGTGACGCCGTCGCGCGAGACATGGATCTCGCTGTCGAAGCTGGACGCGAGCTTGACGAACTTGGCTGAGGCGCGGGCGTGCAGCCCCCGCGCGTTGCAGATGTCCAGTGTGGCGGTGACGCTCATTTCTCGCCTGCAAGCACCCAGGATGCGACGGAGATGTATTTGCGACCGGCGTCCTGGGCATGGGCCACACAGGCCTCCAGCGTCTCACGCCCGCGCACGCTGGCCAGTTTGATCAGCATGGGCAGGTTCAGCCCGGCGATGACCTCGGCATGGGTCTGTTCCATCACCGAAATCGCCAGATTGGACGGCGTGCCCCCGAACATGTCGGTCAGCAGGATGACGCCGTCGCCGTCGTCCACGGCGGCGGCGGCGTCGACGATGTCGCGCCGACGGCGCTCCATGTCGTCTTCGGGGCCGATGCAGATGGCCGCCACCCCGCGCTGCGGGCCGACCACATGCTCCATCGCCGAAAGAAACTCCGAGGCCAGTCCCCCGTGGGTGACGATAACAAGGCCAATCATGAGAACGTCACTCGCATCCCCCGAACCATCCCCGGACCTCTCCCTGTCCGACAGGGAGGCCGGACGCGCCCACCTCGGGACCGCAAGGGCCGTGTCATAGACTCGTTGCGCGCCGGTTCAAAGCGTTCCGAGCGCGACTGCGACCATCTCGACGGCGGATGGGGGGCGGGGGTCCAGCGCCAGGAGCGGCAGATCCACCCCCGCGAACCGGCGGGTTTGCGGTTCGGGCAGGCGTTCGACCGCCTCGGGCGCGCAGGCGACGGCCATGACGACACGGGCGACCCAACGTGTTCTGGCGGACACGATTCCGACCCCGCGCGCCTCGATCCGGCCGGCGATCGACTGGGGCGCCGTAGCGTAAAGCGAGCCGCCTGAGGCCCAGACACGGGTGTAGTCGTCGCTGACCAGTCGCCAACCGCGTCCGATCAGCCGCAGCGCCAGATCGCTTTTTCCGGCGCCTGAGGGCCCCAGGATCATCACCGCCCGCCACGCCGCCTCGTCCGGTCCGCGCCGGGCCACCGTGGTTGCGTGGATAGGGGCGGCCTCGGTCACGGACGGCGGCCGTTCGCCGGCAGGGCCACCACGAAGCGGGCGCCCAGGATGCGGTCGCCCTCCGTCATATTCTCCGCCCAGGCGCGTCCCCCGTGCGCCTCGACGATCTGGCGGACGATGGACAGGCCCAGACCTGAGTTCGATCCGAAGGCCGCGCCCCTGGGTCGCGAGGTGTAGAAGCGTTCGAATACCGTCTCGAGATTTTCGGGCGGCACCCCCGGCCCCTGATCCTCAATGCGGATCCGGATCGGCAGCTCGCCCTCCGTCTCTTCCAGGGTCACGCGCACCGATCCGTCGGCCGGACTGAAGGAGCGGGCGTTGTCGATCAGATTGCGGAAGACCTGGCCCAGAGGCCCGTCGCGCCCCACCACCCGCAGCGCCTGAGCCGGCGGATCATACAGGACCGGAATGTCGCCGGGCTTGGCCGTCGTCTCATAGACGTTGACGATGTCGCTCAGCAGGGTGTTCAGGGCGATGGGGCGGGGCCGATCGCGCGACAGTTCCGCATCCAGCCGCGAGGCGTTGGATATGTCGGTGATCAGCCGATCCAGGCGCCGCACGTCCTGCTGCAGCAGGGCGGTCAGTTTTTCGCGCTGAGCGTCCGTCTTCACCAGGGGCAGGGTCTCCAGGGCCGAGCGGATCGAGGTCAGGGGGTTCTTGATCTCGTGCGACACGTCAGCGGCGAACCGTTCGATCGCGTCCATCCGCGTGGACAGGGTGTCGGTCATCGATTCCAGCGACCGGGCCAGGTCGCCGATCTCATCCTTGCGGTCTTCCAGATCGGGAAGAGAGATGGATCGGGCCCGTTGCAGCTTGACCCCGTCCGCTGCCGCCGAAAGCCGCATGATCGGTCGCGCCACGAACAGATGCAGCAGCAGGGAGGCCAGGAGATTCACCCCCAGGGCCACCAGGGCGAAGGGCACCAGGGCGCGCCTCTGGGCGCCGAGGATCTCATCGACATTGCCGGCCTCAAGCGTCAGCACCCCCAAGACCTGACGCACATGTCGGATTGGAATGGAGACGGAGACGACGCGATCGCCCGACTCATTGCGCCGGAGCGTGGTCTGGGGCGCGCCGGCCAGTGCCAGCTCCACCTCGGCCGTCACCTCGCGCTCCGCCGCGTCCTTCTGTTCGGCCCGACGCGCGTTGACGCGCGCCAGATCGCCGGGCGCTTTGGAGCCCGCCGGGCGGGCGGGCGGCAAGGCCTGGCCGGGGATGTTTTCGGTGACCTGATAGCTGTCGATGACCTGCAGGCCGTTGATGTCGTACAGGCGCACCCGCTGCCCCTCGGGCACGAAGTTGTCGCGCAGCCAGCGGGCCGCCTCGCCGACGTCCAGCTCCGGGGTGGGCTCGCCTCGCGTGATGCTGAGCTGCCCCAGCACATTGCCGAGCAGTTCGGCCTGGACCTTCAGCGATTCCTGGCGCGCCTGAATCAACCCCTTGCTCCATTCATTGAGCAGGAGGGCGCCGCCGAACAGGATCAGCAGGCTCAGCAGGTTGAGGGCGAGGATGAAGCCGCCGAGCCGCGAGCCGCCGAAGCGGAACAGCGGCCGTCGATGAGGCTCTTCCTCGGTCTCGCGGCCGGGAAGATCAGCTTTCGCGGTATCGGTAGCCGACGCCATACAGGGTCTCGATCGCGTCGAACTCGGGGTCCACGGCGCGGAACTTCTTGCGCATCCGCTTCACGTGGCTGTCGATGGTGCGGTCATCGACATAGACTTGGTCGTCATAGGCCGCGTCCATCAGATTGTCGCGGCTCTTCACGAAGCCGGGGCGCTGGGCCAGGGCCTGAAGCAGCAGAAATTCCGTGACGGTCAGCTTCACCGGCTTGCCGTCCCAGGTCGATTCATGGCGCGCCGGGTCCATGCTGAGCTTGCCGCGCTTTATCGCCTTGCCGGACACCTCGGCCGAGGGCTCGGGCTCGACGCCGTCGGCGCCGGTGCGGCGCAGCAGGGCCTTGACCCGCTCGATCAGCAGCCTCTGGCTGAACGGCTTGTGGATATAGTCGTCGGCGCCGAGGTTGAAGCCTAGGATCTCGTCGATCTCTTCATCCTTGGAGGTCAGCATGATGACCGGGAGCTGCGAGGTCTGGCGCAGCCGGCGCAACACCTCCATCCCGTCCATGCGCGGCATCTTCACGTCAAGAATGGCCAGATCGGGCGGCGTGCTCTCCAAGGCCGCCAGACCCGATGCACCGTCGTGATAGGCGGTGATCTTATGGCCATGGCTTTCCAGCGCCAGCGAGACGGACGTCACGATGTTCTCGTCGTCATCGACCAGGGTGATGTTGGCCAAGGGGTCTTCTCCTGAACTTCCCGTTCCCGAAACCGAGAACGGACGGCAAGCGTAACCGTTCGATCGCGGTTACATTAGGGCCAAGACAGATGGGCCGCCAAGCCGCAGGTTTCAACGACGGCGATAGGCGGATCCTTCAGAAACTGACAATTTACCGGGCAACCCCGCCTTAAAGCCTTGGCGCTTAGGGTGGTCGCATGGCCGGCCCAATCCATTATGAAGTCTATGTCCGAAGGACCGCCCCGGCGGCCTGGACCCTGCTGATCGCGACCGAAGACCGAAAAGCCGCGCTGGAAACCGCCGAAGAGCAGTTTCAGGCCAAACAGGCGGTCGCGGTGCGGGTCACCAAGGAGACGCTGGACCCAGAGACGATGGAGTTCAACAGCCTGACGATTCTGAATCTCGGGCTGCCGGAAGAAAAGTCGAAGAAGAAGCCGGAAGCGGCGGCCCGTCCCGCCTGCGGCTCGCCCAAGGAACTCTATGCGCCCCATGCTCGGGCCCTGATCGGCCGCGTCCTCGAGGACTGGCTGAAGCGGCACGGGGTGACCGCCTTCGAGCTTCTGCACCGGCCGGATCTGGCGGAACGGCTGGACGCCTCGGGCGTCGAACTTCAACATGCCGTTCAGAAGGTGGCCGTGCCCGAAAGCCAGGCCGGCGGCCAGGATCTGCATGGGATGGTGCGCCACTACCAGCGGCTGGCCGACGCCACGATCTCCCAGCTGATGAAGGCGGGCCGAAGCGGCCAGTTTCCGTCACTGGACGATCTTTCGATCGCCGATGTGGCCCATCGCCTGTCGGGATCGGCCGACCGAGCCTTCATCATGGGCGGCGTGGCGGCCCAGGCCCTGGCCGATCGTCAGGGCGCACGGGCGCGGCTGGACCGGCTGATGGATCTGATGGATGGCGCGCCGACGGAAGGGCCGCCGCGCGCCCTGGTGGTGAGCGTCGTCGAGCAGATTGCGACGGAGATGCTGGCGATCCGGTCAAATCTGGCTGACATCCTGGGGCCGTCCTTGGATCTCGGCGCCAGTCTGGCGGCCCTCGTGCGGATGGTGGCGCCCAAGGAGGTGGAGCGGTTGATCGCCGTGGATCCCCGGATGGGGCTTCTGACCCCGACCGTGGATGGCCCCGCAGCCCGGCTCGGCAGCCGGATCGCCGCCGGCGACTTTCCGCGTCTGTCGGCCGCCTTGGCCCGATTCATAACGCGCGAACTGTCCAGTTCCCGCCGCCTGCGCCCCTCTGATCCGGCGGGCGAGATCGATATTCTTCGGACCCTGGCTATGGCCCTGACGTCCGCCTCGGGTCGGCTTTTGACCCTGGAGGAGGTGCAGAACGCCTTCGTCGATCGGTCCAGGAGCCTGGTCACGCCCGATTTCGTCGCCTCCTATGTTCAGTCATGCGCGACCGTATTGGTCGAGGCCGAACATCTGACGCGGCTTTGCGAGAATGTCACCGGCGCCGCCAACAAGCGGGCGGCGGCGCGATGGCTGAGCGGCTGCGTCAAATCGGTGAGGCTTGAGGCCGAGCTCCGGCAATCGACGCCGGGCGGTCCGAACGCCTCGCAGAAACTGCTCACTCTGGCGCGGCTGCAGCGCTCGGTGCGCGCGGTGCAGTTGGGAGAGATCGACGAGCGTGAGATCGCCGCCTCGATCGGGACCTTGGGCGGAACCCTGGAGGCGGACGCCGGCCTGATCAGCCAGATCGCCCGCGCCTCGGCCGCCGTGACGCAGAAGCTGGGCGTCCTGCTGAGAATGGCGGCCGGCGAAACGGCGCCTCTGGGACCGGCCGCCGATCGCGCCCGGACGGAAGCGCTGCGCATGCTGCGCGCTTCCGAGGTCAAGGACGCCCTGAGCGTCGAGCCGGAGGCGTCGGCTGCGCTGAACGCCCTGATGCCGGCCGCCGGGATTCGGCTTTAGGCGTCAGTCGAAAATGTCGAAGATGCTGTCGCGCTTCTTCTTCTTGTAGTGATAGCCGTCGTCGCGGCGGCGATCGTCCCTGTAGCCCTTGACCTCTCCATAGTCGGACGGCGCGTTCCAGGGGCGGGTCTGCGGCGAGGGGGCGGAGGCGGCGGCGCGTCCTTCATCGACGGCCGAGGCCATCAGGGTTTCCAACTCGCCGCGATCCAGCCAGACGCCGCGACAGGTCGGGCACATGTCGAACTGGACGCCGTTCCGATCCAGGCTCTGCATCGGGCTGTTGTCGTTGGGGCACATCAGAAGGGGCATGGCGGGGCTCCGGGTCGGTTGACGATCGGGTGCGACGCGACGGGAAGGCAGGGGGTCCGAGACCCGTCGCGTCGATGCACCCGTGCGGTCCGACATCGCATCGCACGCCCAGGGGAGGGGAACCCGGCCGCGACGACGCCAGAGGGGCCCGTTCCGCAAACCCAAGCTAGGGGGTCGGCGTCTGCGCCGCCATGCGTCGTGGCGCCACAGGGCGCGGCTTGATCATGCTCTCGCTTTAATCTGGAGCCTGATTCACCGTTTCAGCGGAACCGCGAAGCGGTTCCTCCTCAACGGATCAGGCTCTAGCAGACCTGACCGGCGGCCCAGCCTGAAGACCAGGCCCACTGGAAATTATAGCCGCCCAGCCAGCCGGTGACGTCCACCGCCTCGCCGATGAAATAGAGGCCGGGGACGGACTTCACGGCCAGAGTCTGCTGGTCCAGGGCGGCGGTGTCGATCCCGCCCAGGGTGACCTCGGCCGTGCGGTAGCCTTCGGACCCCACCGGTTTCACCGTCCAGGCGTTGACCGCCTGGTCCAGTCGCCGCAGGGCCTTGTCCGACAGATCGGCCAGATTGCCCGCCACGCCTTCGCGCGCGCACAGGTTCTCGGCCAGCCGACGCGGCACGATCTGGGACAGGGCGGTGTGGACCGCCTGGCGTCCGTTCGCCGCCTTGGCGGCCTTCAGCGCCTCGAACACGTCGTGATCCGGGGCCATGGCGGCGACTATGGGCTCGCCCTCGCGCCAGTAGGAGCTGATCTGAAGTATGGCCGGACCGCTCAGGCCGCGGTGGGTGAACAGCATGGCTTCGTCGAACCGGGCCCTGCGCATCTTCTCGGCCGGGGCCGAGGCCACGCGAGCCTCCACCGCAACCCCGGCGAGCGGCGCCAGGGTCTCCAGCAGGCCCGCCTCGAACGTCAGCGGCACAAGAGCGGGACGGGTCTCGGTCACGCGGATGTCGAACTGCCGCGCGACCTCATAGGCCCAGCCGGTCGCCCCCATCTTGGGAATGGACTTTCCGCCTGTGGCGACCACCAGCGAGGCCGTCGCGATCTCGGACCCGTCAGACAGGCCGATCGACCAGCCCTCGCCCTTTCGGGCGATCCGATCGACGCCGGTCCTCATCCGCAGCTCGACCCCGGCCTCCGCCAGGGCGTCGGTCAGCAGTCGCACGATCTGTTTGGCGCTGCCGTCGCAGAACAGCTGGCCCAGGGTCTTCTCATGCCAGGCGATGCCCGCCTGATCGACCCGCTTTATAAAGTCCTGGGGCGTGAACCGGCGCAGGGCCGAGGTGGCGAACCGGGGGTTTTCACCCAGAAAGTTCGCCGGCCCGCAGCCCAGATTGGTGAAGTTGCACCGTCCGCCGCCGGAGATGCGGATCTTCTCGCCGGGATTGGCCGCGTGATCGACGACCAGAACCCGACGGCCGCGCCGCCCGGCCTCGGCGGCGCACATCATGCCGGCGGCGCCGGCCCCGACCACCAGGACGTCGAACGACGCCCGGCTCACGAGACCGGCTCCGGGAGGCGGTTCTTAGTAGCGGTAGTGTTCGGGCTTGAACGGCCCTTCGACCGGCACGGAGATGTAATCGGCCTGTTCCTTGTTCAGCACGGTCAGCTTGGCGCCCAGCTTGCCCAGGTGCAGGGCGGCGACCTTTTCGTCCAGGTGCTTGGGCAGGGTGTAGACCTTGGTCTCATAGGCCGACTTGTTGGTCCAGAGTTCGATCTGGGCCAGGGTCTGGTTGGTGAAGGAGGCCGACATCACGAACGAGGGGTGGCCCGTGGCGTTGCCCAGGTTCACCAGACGGCCTTCCGACAGCAGGATGATCTTCTTGCCGTCCGGGAATTCCACGTGGTGGACCTGGGGCTTGATCTCGTCCCACTTGAAGTTCTTCAGGCCCGCGACCTGAATTTCAGAATCGAAGTGGCCGATGTTGCAGACGATGGCGTTGTTGCGCATGCGGCGCATGTGATCGACGGTGATCACATCCTTGTTGCCGGTCGCGGTGACGAAGATGTCGGCCTTGTCGGCGACGTCGTCCAGGGTCTGGACCTCATAGCCTTCCATGGCGGCCTGAAGGGCGCAGATCGGGTCGATCTCGGTCACGATCACGCGGGCGCCGCCCTGACGCAGCGAGGCGGCCGAGCCCTTGCCCACGTCGCCGTAGCCGCAGACCACGGCGACCTTGCCCGACAGCATGACGTCGGTGCCGCGACGGATGGCGTCGACCAGGGATTCACGGCAGCCGTACAGATTGTCGAACTTCGACTTGGTGACGCTGTCGTTGACGTTGATGGCCGGGAAGGGCAGCTCGCCGCGTTCCGACATTTGGTAGAGGCGGTGCACGCCGGTGGTGGTCTCTTCCGACACGCCGCCGATGGCGTCGCGGATGGCCGAATAGAAGCCGGGCTTCTCCTTCAGATACCGCTTCATGACCTTGTAGAGGGCTTCTTCTTCCTCATTGGTCGGGTTGTCGAGGACCGAGGGGTCCTTCTCGGCCTTCGGACCGAGCACGCACAGCAGGGTGGCGTCGCCGCCGTCGTCCAGGATCAGGTTCGGATAGCCGCCGTCCGCCCATTCGAAAATCTTGTGGGCGTAGTCCCAGTATTCCTCCAGGGTCTCGCCCTTGACGGCGAAGACCGGGGTGCCGGCCGCGGCGATGGCGGCGGCGGCGTGATCCTGGGTCGAGAAGATGTTGCACGAGGCCCAGCGCACCTCGGCGCCCAGGGCTTCCAGCGTCTGGATCAGAACGGCCGTCTGAATGGTCATGTGCAGGCTGCCGGCGATCCGGGCGCCCTTCAGCGGCTGGTCCTTGCCGAACTCGGCGCGCAGCGCCATCAGGCCCGGCATCTCCGTCTCGGCGATGGCGATTTCCTTCTGGCCCCAGTCGGCCAGAGCAATGTCGCGGATGATGTAGTCGGTCATGGCAGGGGCTCCTGGCCGTAAGGGGGTATTGCGCGCCTCATAGCCCGGCAGGCCTGAAGGAGCAATAAACATATAAGGATGTCCTTATATGCGAGGGCGTAGCCGTTTATTAAGCGCCGCGCGTTAGGGTCACGCCATGGAACGCCGCGCCCTCCTCGGTCTCGCCCTTGTCGCAACGGCCGCCGCCTCGGCCTCGCCGGAGCCCGCCGCAGCCTCTTCGAGCAAGGAGGGCGGCGGCGCCTCCGCCGAAACCTATTTCCGACTGCCGGTCGTCACCGCCTCCATCGCCGGGCTGGCCGGGCGCCGAGGGGTTCTGTCGATCGAAACCGGTCTGGACGTGCCCGACGCCGCCCTGCGCCTTCGCGCCCAGCAGTCTGCGCCGCGTCTGCGCGCCGCCTATAACACCGCCGCTCAGCAGTTCGCCGCCGGCCTGCGGCCCGGCGCGGCGCCCGACATCGACCGCCTGGCCGGCGCCTTGCAGGCGGCGACCAACGCCACCCTGGGCCGCCCCGGCGCCCGGTTGCTGCTGGGCACGGTTATGGCGATCTGACCGCTCGTCTCGGACGGGCGGGCGCGTATCAGAGGAAGGAATAGGGATCGACGTCCACGGCCAGCCGGACCGAGGCGGGAACCTTCACCCGCTGCAGCCAGGCACGCAGAAAGGCTTGCAGATCGACGTCGCGATCCGCGCGCACCAAGAGCCGCTTGCGCCGCCGCCCGCGCACCAGGGCCAGGGGCGCGTCGGCGGGGCCATAGACCTCCAGCCGTTCGGCGTTGGGAATGGCCTGGGCCAGGTCGGCGGCGGTCTTCTCCACAGCCTGAGCATTCTCGCTGGACAGGACGATCGCCGCCAGCCGGCCGAAGGGGGGCAGGGACGCCGCCTCCCGCTCGGCCATCTCCGCCTCGACGAAGGCGTTCCGGTCGCCGGCCGCCAGGGCCTGAAGCACCGGATGTTCGGGGGTCCAGGTCTGTAACAGGGCCCGTCCCGGCCGATCCGCCCGGCCCGCCCGTCCCGTCGCCTGGGCCAAGAGCTGATAGGTGCGCTCGGCCGCCCGCAGATCGCCGCCCCTCAGGCCCAGGTCCGCATCCACCACCCCGACCAGGGTCAGGCGGGGGAAGTTGTGGCCCTTGGCGGCCGCCTGTGTGGCGACCAGTATGTCGATCTCCCCGTGCGTCATCCGCTGGATCAGGGCCCGGGCCGCTTTGGCGTCGGGCGCGGTGTCCGAGCTGAACACCGCCGTCCGCGCCTCGGGAAACAGCTGGCGCACCTCCTCCTCGACCCGTTCGACGCCGGGACCGACCGAGACCAGACTGTCTTCGGCCCCGCACGACGGGCAGAGTTTCGGCCGGGCCATGGAGAAGCCGGTCAGGTGACAGACCAGTCGGCCGGTGTAGCGATGTTCGACCAGCCAGCTGTCGGTGTCCGGCGCCGTCAGCCTGTGCCCGCAGGCGCGGCACAGGACCACGGGGGCATAGCCGCGCCGGTTCAGGAACAGCAGCGTCTGTTCGCCGCGCGCCAGGGTTTCGCCGATCGCCTCCCTCAGGCTCTGCGACAGCCAGGTCTGCGGATCCGGAGGCGCCGCGCGCAGGTCGATCAGGTCGATGTCCGGCAGGACGGCGGTCCCATGCCGCGCGCCCAGCTTCAACCAGTCGTAGCGGCCGTTCTGCGCATTCCACAGCGTCTCCAGCGACGGGGTCGCCGAGGCCAGGACCACGGCCGCCCCCTCGATCCGCGCCCGCGCCACGGCCAGGTCCCGGCCGTGATAGACCAGCCCCTCTTCCTGCTTGAACGAGCCGTCGTGCTCCTCGTCGACGATGATCAGCCGCAGATTGACGAAGGGCAGGAACAGGGCGGACCGGGCGCCGACCACGATGTTGCAACGGCCCGCGATGGTCGCCTCCCACACCTGGCGGCGGCGGGGCGGGGCGACGCCGGAATGCCACTCTGCCGGGGCCGCGCCGAAGCGGGCTGCAATCCGTTCGATCAGGGCCTGGGTCAGGGCGATTTCAGGCAAGAGGATCAGGATCTGCGCCGCCGGATCGGCGCGCAGCACCCGCGCGATCGCCTCCAGATAGGCTTCGGTCTTGCCGGACCCCGTGACCCCGTCCAGCAGAAAGGGTCGAAACCCGCCCTGGGTCGCTCCGGCCGCCAGGGCTGAAGCCGCCGCCGCCTGGTCGCCGTTCAGGGTCGCCGGCGCATGGTCGGGATCGGGCCGGGCGAAGGCGGCTTCGGCGGCGATCTCGACGATCTCCAGAACCCCTTCGTCGATCAATCCCTTCACCACGCCCGCCGACACCCCGGCGTCCCGCGCCAGATCGGCGGCCGTCATCGATCGGACGCCCAGGGCCTCCAGCACGCTCGTTCGCGCGGGGGTGGCGCGGGCCGGCTGGCGGTCGCCGACCCGCCGCACCCTCCGTTCCGGCCGGGGACGCGGCGCGCGCAGACCCTTCAGCGCGGTGGCCGCCATCTCGCCGGGCGGGGACAGGGTCCAGCGCCCGGCCCATTCGACAAAGTCCATCACCCCTGCCGGCAGGGCGGGGTCGTCCAGCTTCGAGTCCACCGCCTTCAGCCGCCGGTTCGAGCCGGTGGTCTCGAACACCTCGGCCACCACGCCCCGGATCAGGCGCGGCCCCAAGGGGACGGCGACCTGATCGCCGCGCGCCAGGCTCAGCGCCTCGGGAACCTCGTAGTCGAAGGCTTCCGGCACCGGCAGGGGAATGAGGACCGAGGCGACTTTCACCGAACTGCGCCCTCGGCTATGAAGCCGTCCATGAAACTCTTTCTCGATACCGCCGACGTCGCTGTCATCAAGGACATGGTTCCCACCGGCATGGTGGACGGCGTCACCACCAATCCGTCGCTGATCGCCAAGTCGGGTCGGAACATCGCCGAGGTCATCGCCGAAATCTGCGCCCTGGTCGAGGGCCCGATTTCCGCCGAGGCCGTCTCGCTCGATTTCGAGACCATGGTCAAGGAAGGCGACAAGCTGGCGGCCATCGCTCCGAACGTCGTCGTGAAACTGCCCCTGACCTGGGACGGTCTGCGCGCCTGCCGCGTCTTCACCGACAAGGGGATCAAGACCAACGTCACCCTGTGCTTCTCCGCCGCCCAGGCCCTGCTGGCGGCCAAGGCCGGCGCCACCTTCGTCTCGCCCTTCGTCGGGCGGCTGGAGGACAATGGCGCCGACGGGATCGCCCTGTTGGAAGAAATCCGGGTGATGTACGACGTCCATGGTTTCGAGACCCAGATCCTGGCCGCCTCGCTGCGCAACGTCGCCCATGTGGCCGCCGCCGCCGTGGCCGGATCGGACGCCGCCACCTTCGGCGCCGACACTTTCAAAGCCCTGGTAAAGCACCCGTTAACCGACAAGGGTCTTGATGCCTTTGTGGCGGACTGGGCCAAGACCGGTCAGTCCATCCTGTAACTCACGCGTCACGGAGAAGGTCTGTTGAGCGGCTCATTGGACCTTTTCGAAACCGCTGAAGCGCAGCCGGTTCCCCATCTGGGCGACGGCCTGACCTGGCCCGAGGTGCGCGGCTGGCTCCAGACCCATTCCCAGACCCTGCTGGACGATCGTTCCTTGCTGGAAGAGATCGGCCTGCGTCCGCACGGACGCAATGTGGTCGAGTTCGGCGCCGCCGCCCTGACGCGCCTCGAGGCGGTGGTCGAGCGCGAGGCCGGCGCCCGGCGCGAGGTCGAGATGATCGCCCGCGCCAATTTCGCCGCCCAGACCCAGACGCATGTGGCCGCCCTGGATCTGATGGAGGCGCGCAATCATTCCGACCTGGCGCGACGGCTGGATGCGGCGGCCCAGGGCCGGTTCGGCCTGGCCGGCGCGGCCATCGCCCTGGAGAAGCCGGGCGGCGTGCCGTTCGGCTGGCGCGCGCTCGAGCCAGGCGCCGTGGACAATCTGCTGGGCGAACACGGCCTGACCTGGCTCGGCCCCATGTTCGAGGGCTTGGACCTGTTCGGCGCGGCCGGGGATCAGGTCCAGTCCGTCGCCCTGGTCCGCATGGCCCCGCATCTGACGCCGGGCGAGCCGCCTCGATCCTGCCTGTGCGCCTTCGGCTCGCCCGAGCCCGAGGGTTTCACCCCCAACATGGGCTGCGAACTGGCGGCCTTTCTGGCGCGGGTGGTCGAGCGGATGGCCGAGCGATGGCCGGTGTTGAACTGACCGCCGCCGAGGCCCTGCTCGCCTGGCTGGAGCATCTGGCGCACGAGCGACGGCTGTCGCCCCGCACCCTTGAGGCCTATGGCCACATCGGCCGGCTCTATGTCGCCTTTCTCGAACGCCATCGCGGCGAGACCCTGACGCTGAAGGCCATGGGAACCATCACCGCCGCCGAGGTGCGTGCGCATTTAGCCGACCGCCGCAGCGGCGATCACCCCCTGGCGGCCCGATCCCTCAGCCAGACCCTGTCGGCCGTCCGGGGCTTTCACGCCTTCCTGGACCGGCGGCTGGACACGCCCGCCCCCCAGCTGGCTCTGGTGCGGGGTCCGCGGATCAAGCCGGCCCTGCCCCGCCCGGTCAGCGAGGACCAGGCGCGCGGCCTGCTGGCCGAACCCGACGCCGATCCCGACGCGGAGCCTTGGGAGGCCGCCCGCGACCGCGTCGTGCTCAGCCTTCTCTACGGCTGCGGGCTGCGGATTTCCGAAGCCCTATCCCTGACTCGCGCAGAGGCTCCTTTGGGCGACTCCCTGCGGATCGTCGGTAAGGGATCGAAGACCCGGATCGTCCCGGTCCTGCCCGCCGTGCGAGCGGCGGCGGACGCCTATCTGGCCCTGCTGCCCTTCATCCTTCAGCCCGCCGACCCCCTGTTCCGGGCTCGGCGGGGCGGCCCGCTCAGCCCGCGCCACGTTCAAGCCTCGGTCCAGCGACTGCGCGGCCGGCTGGGCCTGCCCGAACGCACCACCCCCCACGCCTTGCGCCACAGTTTCGCGACCCATCTGTTGGGGGCCGGCGCCGATCTGCGCTCCATCCAGGAACTGCTGGGCCACGCCAGCCTGTCCACCACTCAGAAATACACCGGCGTCGATGCGGAGCGCCTGTTGAGCGCCTATTCCGCCGCCCATCCGCGCGCGAGCGGCGCCTGACGGATCAGGGCGCCGTGGTCGTGACGGGCGTGCGCATCGCCAGGATTTCCCGTGTTCGCCGGGTGATGCCGTAGAGGACGCCGGGCTCGCTTTCATCCCAGTCGATCGCCTGTCCCTCGGCCTCTATGCCGAGGGTCTCCAGATGATCCAGAACTCCCCCGCCGTCGGGCAGGGCGACGACATAGAGTTCGGGCCGGTCGTGGCCGGTCAGATAGAGACGTCCGTCCGGTCCCCAGCCGCCGCCGGAAATGCTCATCGGCGCAATCCGCTCCAGAATGGAGGCCGGCAGCCCCCAGGCCTCCAGCCGTCGCCACTGGTCGTCGAACCGCACCAGGGTGGTGTGGCGGTGGTCGCGCGGCGCCTCGCCCCCGCGACCGTCATAGTTCGCGAACATGGCCCACCAGGCGCCGTCATGTCGATCAACCCAGGTGATCGAACCCGTCCCCAGACCCAGGGCGACGCTGCGCTTGTGATGCAGGTCGACGGCGTCGAAGACCTCCACCGTGCTGATCTGAGGAACGGCGGGAAAGTTGGAGCTGGCGCAGACCAGTTCGCCGTCGATCACGGCGCAGGAGTTGATGTGCGGAAATCGGGCGCGGTCGCCGGTCCATTCGGCCTGTTTGGCGCCCGTCTTCTTGTCATAGCGCACAATCGACCAGTTGGAGACGGCGTAGACGTCATCGGGTCCCACCGCCGCGCCCTGACGCGCCTCGGCCTCATAGCGACGCAGGGTCTGAGCCTCGCCCGCGAGAACGATCGGCGCGACCGCGTCGCCTCCGCCCGTCGGCGCGGCCTGGGCGGCGGAGACAAGCAGAGACAAGAGCATTGAAGCGAGCATGACGGAGGTTCCTTCAAAAGGACAGGGGCCGCCTCCTGGGGGAGGCGGCCCCTTGCGTGGCGGGGATCAGAAGCTGGCGGAGAGGCCGACCCAGTAGGTCCGGCCGTAGTTCGCCGATTCCTGAAGATAGGTTCGACCCGGGCCGGTCACTTCGCGACGGCCCGAGTTGGACAGGTTCTGGCCTTCCACAAAGACGGTGAGGCCGTTGCCGAAGCGCCAGCTGACCGAGGCGTCATAGACGTGGCGCCCCTTCCAATACTGGTCGGCGTTCGGGATGGTGTCGTTGATCGTTTCCAGGAAGCCGCCGATATAGTTGTGCGAGACGCGGGCCTCGATCGGGCCGCGCTGATACCAGATCGATTCATTGGTGGTGGTCGCAGGCTGCTGGAACAGGCCCGTGTGACGCTTGCCCGCCGTGGTCAGGAAGGTGAACTCCGTGTCCAGGAAGGTGGCGTTGGCGCTGACGCCCAGGCCGTCGAACGGCGCCGGCAGCATGGTCAGGGCCTGCTGGAAGGCGACTTCGACGCCGCGAATCTTGGCCGTTTCGGCGTTCGTCGGCGTCGAGACGATCACCGCCTCCACGCCCCGGCCCACGTCCAGGTTCTGGACCGAGCTGAGGGTGAAGATCTCGTTGGCGATGTCCTTGGTGAACAGGGCCACCGACATCAGCCCGTCGGTCGGATAGTATTCGAACGACAGGTCCAGACCCTCGCTCTCACGCGCCTTCAGGCCGGGGTTGCCGCGTGACAGGGTCGGCTGCGAGCCGTCGAAGCTGATGCTCTCGCTGGCGGCGAGCGAACCGAAGTCCGGCCGGCCGATGGTGTTGGTCCAGGCGGCGCGGACGACCACGTTTTGACGCAGGTTCCAGCGCAGGTGCAGGCTGGGCAGCCAGTTGTCGTAGTCGCCGCTGTTCGACACCGGCGTCAGGACGCCGCCGGACAGGCGGGCGGCGTCTGAACTGACTTCGGTCTTCTCATAGCGCAGTCCGCCCAGCAGGGTCAGGTCGCCGATCTTGTAGCTGGCCTGGGCGTAGCCGGCGAAGACGTCCTCGGTGACGTCATAGTCGCCGGTCGGGGCGGCGGTCTTGGCGTCGAAGCTGGCCGCGTTGGCCGCATAGAAGGCCTCCGCCGTGGCGACGTCGATGCGCGGCGTCAGACGATACTGGCCTTCGATCAGCTTGTCCGGCCCCGGACGATCGACCTGATCCAGGGTGTAGATGAAGCCCGGCTTGGTCGTGTAGTCGGTGCGGCTGGACCGATAGCTGCGATCGCTGGAGCGCCACACGGCGCCGACCTTCGCCTTCAGGTTCCGCGTCTCGCCGCCGTCGTCGAAGGCCAGGTTGAACCGCGCCTGGGTGGTGTCTTCATCGGTCCGCAGCAAGGACACGCGCCGTTGCTGGAGATTGAACAGGGTAGGGTCGCGGAAGGCCGTCGGATTGGTCGGCGTGAACACCGGGAAAAAGTTCGAGGTGTCGTAGCGGAAGCCGAAGTTGGCGTTCGACGCCGTGCGGAACTCCATCGAGGTGTTGGGGGTCTCTGAGCCCGCCTGTGAATAGACCAGATCGCCGTCCAGCCGCCATTGCGGGGCGGCGTCCCACCGGAAGGCGGTGCGGCCCAGGCCGATCTCGCGACGGGTGATGGGCTGGTTCAGGCCGATGATGTTGCGGCCTGTGGCGAAGGTTCCCGAGGTGCGGGTCTGGTTGGTCACATTGCCGACCGGCTCGGTGCGGAACTCGGTCCGCTCCTCATCGTCCTCCATCCGGGCGTACAGGGCCGAGACCTCCCAGCGGAAATCGACGCTCGGCCGCCATTCCAGCTTTCCGTTCGCGCCCGAACGCTGTTTGGTGTTGTTGTACCAGAACAGGCGCAGCTGGGTCGGCACCTGGATTCCGTTGCCGGTCGGAGCGCCCGAGTTCACCGGCTTGCCGGCCGCGTCGTATTCGCGGATCGAGGGCGCGGCCGATTCCGCCTGTGGAATGTCGTAGTCGAGCTGCTCGTGCGAGGCGCCGATCACCACGCCCCATTCGTCGGCCGCGCCGAAGCGGCGACCGGCGGCGAAGGCCAGGCGATACGACGGATCGTCGTTGCGGACGTCGCCGTGCTGTTCATAGACGCCGTAGGAGGCCATGCCGTTGAAGAAGGGTTTGGCTGCGTCGAACGCGCTGCGGGTGGCGACATTGATCACGCCGCCGATGGCGTTGCCGTCGTTCTCGGGCGTGACCGTCTTGATCACCTCGACCCGGCCGGCCATCACGGAGGGCACGATGTCCATCGGCACGGTGCGGGCGCTTTCATCTACCGAACCCACGAAGGCGCCGTCGATGGTCGTGCGGTTGTAGGTGGAGGCCAGGCCCCGAAGGATCGGCCAGCGCGGCTCGCCCTGATCCTCCATCACCGAGACGCCGGGAATGCGGCGCAGGGCGGCGGCGGTATTGTGGTCCGGCAGCTTGCCGATGTCGTCGGCGGAGACGGCGTCCATCACCTCGAACTCAGCGCGTTTCACGGCGATGGCGGCGCGCTGCGCCTCGCGCTGGCCGGTCACGACGATCTCATCGACCTCGGCGGTCGGGTTGTCCTGAACCTGGGCCTGGGCGCTGGCCGCAAGTCCGGCGCTGATCAGGGCGGTGGTGGCGAGCAGAAACCGTTGCCGGCTCTGTGACGAAAAACACATGTTCTATCCCCCAACGTCGAATTTCGACGGGGCTCGCATAGGGGGCGGAGGCGACGTGCAGGCGTCTGTTCTGTGTCGCGCCCGACAACAGTGGGTGGAGATTCGATGGCGATTTCGCCGCTACGCGCCCTTTGCGACCCGAGGCTGTGCGGAGATTGCGACAGTCGGTCGATTGTCAAAACCTGAGCCGCCTCGGCGCAAACGGGACGTTAACCGAAGCGGCGCACCCTCTTGTCAATGTGGCCGCCGGAAACGTCTGGTCGGCCGTGGAGGGCCGGCCCATGTCGACCAAGATGACTTCGAGCGTGCGTCGCCACAGCGACCATTTCGAACCGCAGGACACCGATCCGCACGAGCAGCGCCGCCTGCGCGGCCAGTTGGAGCAGATCGACTACGCCGCCTATGTCGCCAATAAGGAGCTGATCGGCCACACCCTGACCGGTCTGGACGCCGCCTCTCTTCAGAAACTGGCGGTCCTGACCGCCGGCGCCCGCGCCAAATGGGGGGCCGAGGCCCTGCGCCTGGCCCATTCGGGCTCGCCCGTCACCCCCGACCAGGTCGCCCGCCTGACCGCCGCCCGCACCGCCTTCGACGAACTCGCCGAAGTCTACGAAGCCCTGCGCCGCATGGTCGAGCGCGGCTATGTGGTGTTGAAATAGGCTCTAAGGACGCCTGGTGGAGCCGAGGGGAGTCGAACCCCTGACCTCGTCATTGCGAACGACGCGCTCTACCAACTGAGCTACGGCCCCGTTCCAGTCAGGAGCAGGCCTCCAGGCGAGCGCGGGACATAGAAGGCGGGCGGGCGTGGTGTCAACGGGCTTGTGCGCGCAATCCGCGCAGGCGACCGCAGAAGATTGTCGGATGGGCGGGGGACGGCTAGAAGCCGAGGTTCGCGCCTTGCAGGAGAATACATATGGGCACCGCCCTGGTCTGGCTTGTGAACACCGTCATCGGCCTGATGGTCTGGTTCATCATCATCCAGGCGATCTTGAGCTGGCTGTTCGCCTTCGACGTGATCAACCATCGCAACCGGTTCGTCAGCCAGATCGCCGACTTCCTGGACCGGATCACCGCCCCCATTCTGGAACCCTTCCGTCGGATCATTCCGCCGCTGGGCGGGATCGACATTTCGCCCATCGTCGTCCTGCTGCTGCTTCAGTTCGTCCGCATCCTGTTCAACGCCTCGGCGGCCCCCGTCCTGGTCGGCATGCTGGGCTGAGGCGCCACGGCGGTCGGAGATTCCGACGCGAGACGGCGATTCCGCCCTTGCGCCCGGCCGCCAGCTTCCTAAAGGTGCCGGCCCCGACCATTATTGACCACGGTTCATGAGCACGATCACCACAGTCGCCGTCCTGGGCGCCGGACAGATGGGCGCAGGCATCGCCCATGCGGTGGCCCTGGGCGGCTATTCGGTCCGACTCTACGACGTGGCGCCCGCGCGGTTGCCGCTGGCTCAGGGCGAGATCGCCGCCAGCCTGTCGCGCCACGTCGGCCGCAATCTGGTGACCCAGGCCGAGGCCGACGCCGCCCTGGCCCGGATCGCCGTCACGACGGTCATGGCCGACGCCGTGTCCGACGCGGACCTGGTCATCGAGGCGGCGCTGGAGGACGAGGCGGTCAAGAAGGCCCTTTACGCCGAGGTCGCCCCCCATCTGGGCCCCCAGACCCTTTTGGCCTCCAACACCTCCTCCATTTCGATCACCCGACTGGCCTCGGCCTCGGATCGACCCGACCGGTTCATCGGCCTTCACTTCATGAAGCCGGCGCCGGTCATGCGACTGGTCGAGATCGTGCGCGGCATCGCCACCTCGGCCGAGACCCATGCGGCGGCCGTCGATTTCGCCGAGAGCCTGGGCAAGACCACGACCGACGCCGAGGATTTCCCGGCCTTCATCGTCAACCGGATCCTGGTGCCGATGATGAATGAGGCGATCTTCGCCCTGTATGAAGGGGTCGGCAACGTCGCCTCCATCGACAAGGCGCTGCGCCTGGGCGCCAACCATCCGATGGGGCCGCTGGAGCTGGCGGACTTCATGGGACTGGACGTGGTCCTGGCCATCATGAACGTCCTGTACGACGGGCTCGCCGACAGCAAATACCGCCCCTGTCCGCTGCTGGTGAAATATGTCGAGGCCGGCTGGCTGGGCCGCAAGAGCGGGCGCGGCTTCTATGACTATTCCGGCGAGACGCCGGCGCCGACGCGATGAGCCGGTTCGAGACCTATGCCGACCTGCCGGGCCAGGCGACCATCCAGTCGCGGCCGGCGCCGCTCTATCCGATCCTGGCCTCTCTGGCCGGCGCCGCCTGGCCCCCGCTGATTCTGACCCTGCCCTTGTGGCCGCCCAACGCGATCGGGATGGGGCGTGACATCGACTGGCGGATTCTGGTGCTGCTGATCGGTCTGGCGGCCGTTCCTGCGGGCCTTTGGCGGATCAATCAGGAACGCCGTCGCGAGGGTCGGCCCGGGTCGCGCCTGGGCGTGGTCTGGCGTTTCATGCTGTTCGGCGGCCTGACTGCGGCCCTGGTCCAGGTGGTCGTCAGCCTGGTGATGGTGGTCCTGGGCTGGCTGGAGGCGGGCGACCTGATGCAGGGTCTCGGCGCGACCGAGACGACCCTCCTGATCTTCGGCGTGGGCGGCCTGCCCATCGCCATGATCGTCGGGGTCAGCTACGCTCTGTGGGCGGGTCTTTGCGTGGCCTTCATCGCCTTTGAGGCGCGCCCGACGATCGAGGTCGGGCGGCGTCGCTAAGATTATCCGAGCGCCGCTCAAGCGCTGAAACGCTTTGGGGGAGGCTGTGAATGTCGACGGTGAACCAGACGACGGAACCGACCGGATTGGCGCCGGTCGAGGCGCCGGCCCGTATCGCTTCTCTGGACGTGATGCGGGGGCTGGCGGTCCTGGGCATATTGGCGGTGAACGTCGTCTCCTTCGGCCTGCCCTTCATGGTCTATGGCGATGCGGACCTCAGCCCCTTTCCTGTGACGGGCGCCAACGCCGTGGCCCGTTGGGCGATGGACGTCTTCTTCCACCAGAAGTTCATCACCCTCTTCGCCATGTTGTTTGGCGCTTCGATCTTTCTGGTGGGCGGTGAACGAAGCGATGCGGCGCGGGGGCGGCTGCTGCGCCGGCGCCTGTTCTGGCTGGCTGTGATCGCCCTGATCCACGGCCTGGCCTTCTGGTACGGCGACGTCCTTCTGCTCTACGCCTGGTCCGGCCTGTTCGTCATGCTGATGCGGTCCTTCTCCGCCCCTGTTCTGATCGGGGTCGGGCTGGGCGTCACCCTGGCGCTGGGGGCGATGCAGGCGGGGTTGAGCTGGCTGATGGTCGCCGGGCCCGCAGAAGTGGTCGAGGCGATGAAACAGGGCCAGCCGCAGAACAGCCAGGAGGCCGTCGCCGCCGCCATCGCCGCCTATCGCAGCGGCTGGGCCGGGGCCATGGGCCAGAACCTGACCGCCTGGTTCTTCCTCCAGGGCGCCAGCCTGGCCATGTTCGTCTTTTCGACCGTCGCCCTGATGATGACCGGCATGGGTCTGTTCAAGGCGGGTTTCCTCAGCGGCCGGGCGCCGACCTGGCTCTATCTCTTCGTCCTGGCGGTCGGGAGCGCGGTCCTGGCCCTTGTGGCGACGACCCATTGGACCGAAATCATGGCCGCGCCCGACGCCCATCCGACGCAAGGGCTGGCGGAGGCGGTCGCGGCCTTCCCGATCCTGGTGACCCTGGCCTATGTCAGCCTGATCGTGCTCGTGACCACGCGCGGACCGGCCTGGCTGGTCGCCCCGCTTCGGCCGGTGGGGCAGATGGCCCTCACCAACTATCTGAGCCAGACGCTGATCATGACCACCCTCTTTTACATGCCTTGGGGGCCGCGTCTGTTCGGTCAGGTGGACTATGTCGGCATGTGGGGCTTGGTGGCGGCCGTTTGGGCGGTCCAGCTGATCTGGTCTCCGCTGTGGCTGGCGCGGTTCAGAATGGGGCCGCTGGAATGGGTGTGGCGCTGCCTGACCTATGGGCGGCGCGTGCCGATCCGAAAAGCCGCCTGATCGCGCTTTTATCAGCGGCGTGAAAAGATTAACTGAGGAGCATGGCCGCCCCGGACACTCCCGCCGAAACCTTCAAACGCGCGCTCAGCCACGCCGCCCGCGCCCTGGCCGAGCAGCCTGAGCTGGAGGTGGTGTTCGGGTCGGACGGACCCAAGCTGGCTGGCGGGATACTGACTCTGCCGCATCCCCCACGCGACCCCTCCGGTAACGAGAGCGCGTCCCTGCGAGGCCAGGCCGACCGCCTGGCCCTGCGTTTGGCCAATCATGACGCGGGGATCGACGCCCGTATGCGCCCCGCCGACACCCAGGCGGCCGAGGTTTTCGACGCGGTTGAACAGGCGCGGGTCGAGGCCGTGGGCTCCGAATTCCTGGCGGGGGTCAGGGACAATCTGGACGCCGCCCTGGTGACGCGGCTGGAGAAGACCGGGGCGCTTCGCATCCTCGAGCCCGAACGGGCGCCGGTTTCGGAGGCCGTGGCTCTCCTGGTGCGTGAACGGCTGACGGGCCGGCCTTCGCCCGAAGGAACCAAATCCCTGCTGGATCTGGTTCGAGCCGGCATAGAGGCCAAGGCGGGCGATCAGCTGGACGCCCTGACCGCGACCGCCGGCGACCAGGCTCTGTTCGCCGAAAAGATGCGCGAAGTGCTGCGCGCCCTGAACCTGGATCCCGGCGACGGCCAGGGCGAGGACGCCTCGGACGACCCGGGCGATCAGGAGCCGGATCCCCAGGAGCCCGACGCCGACGATCAGCCGGACGAGGACGAGGAAGAGGAGGGCGGCGAGGGCTCCCAGTCCATGGAGGGCGACGCCGACGATCAATCGTCGGAGCAGGAGCGCGAGAGCCGCCCTGAGGGCGCGCCCGCCGATCCGGAGGGCGACGGCGCCGAGGACGGGCCGGAGCTGAACGAGGGCCAGCAGCCCAATCGCCAGCAGACCGCCGACGACGGCCGGGCGGTCGACTTCTACCGCGTCTTCACCACCGCCTATGACGAGGTGGTGAACGCCGCCGACCTGTGCGATCCGATGGAGCTGGAGCGGCTGCGCAATCTGCTGGATCAACAGCTCACCCTGCTGGCCAGCGTCGTCTCGCGCCTGGCCAATAAGCTGCAACGGCGGCTGCTGGCCCAGCAGAACCGCGCCTGGACCTTCGATCTGGAAGAGGGGATGCTGGACACGGCCCGGTTGACCCGGATCGTCACCGACCCGACCGCCCCCCTGTCCTTCAAGGCCGAGAGCGAGAGCCCGTTCCGCGACACGGTCGTGACCCTGCTGCTCGACAATTCGGGTTCGATGCGCGGGCGGCCGATCATGGTGGCGGCGGTCTGCGCCGATATTCTGGCCCGCACGCTGGAGCGTTGCGGCGTCAAGGTCGAGATCCTGGGCTTCACCACCCGCGCCTGGAAGGGCGGACAGAGCCGCGAGGCCTGGATCAGCGCGGGCAAGCCCGCCAATCCCGGCCGGCTGAACGACCTGCGCCACATCATCTACAAGGCCGCCGACGCGCCCTGGCGCCGGGCCAAGAAGAATCTGGGCCTGATGATGCGCGAGGGCCTGCTGAAGGAGAACATCGACGGCGAGGCCCTGCAATGGGCGCACAATCGCCTGCTGGCCCGCACCGAGCAGCGCCGCATCCTGATGGTCATTTCCGACGGCTCGCCTGTCGATGATTCGACCCAGTCGGCCAACGCCGCCCTTTACCTGGACAAGCACCTGCGCCAGGTCATCGCCGAGATCGAGGACCGATCGCCCGTCGAGCTTTTGGCCATCGGCATCGGCCATGACGTGACCCGCTGGTACCGCAAGGCCCTGACCATCGTCGACGTGGAACAGCTGGCCGGCGCCATGACCGAAAAACTGGCCGAACTGTTCGAGGCGGACGCCGCGGCGACGCTCGCTCGCCGGCCGCGTCAGAAGATCGCCGCATGAGACGTCGTCTACCGCGTCTCGCGGCGGCCTGGGCGGCCCTGGCGCTGACGGCCTGCGCCGCGACTCTGGGCCCGCCACAACCGTCCCTTTCAGACGAAGACGGCTGGTCCTTCGCCGCCGCCGAGTTGAAGCCGGTCGGTCTGGGCCTGCCCGGGGCCGTCCTGGCGCCCGGCGTGCGTTTCGCGGGCGGGATCGAGATCGTCGCCGGCCTGGGATCGCCGCTGCATGGGCTTTCCGATCTTAAACTGAGCGGAGGCGGCGGCTTTGTCGCCGTATCCGACGCGGGGGACCTGGTTCGCGGCCGTCTGCGGCTCAACGCCCAGGGGCGGCTCGTCGGCGTCGATGGTCTGGCGTCTCACCGGCTGGCCCTGGAGGACGGGACGCCGATCAGCGACAAGCGCGACGGAGACGCCGAGGGTCTGGCCCTGACGCAATCAGGCGACCTGCTCGTCAGCTTCGAACGTCGCCATCGAATTTGGAATTACGGCCCGCTGTCGGCCGTGCGCGCCCCCCGACCGGTTCCGTCGCCCGCCGTCGCCTTTGCGGACAATGAAGGCATGGAGGGCCTAGCCGCTTCGCACGCTCAGACAGACGGCTGGCGCGCGGTCGGCGAAGGCGGCGGCGTCTGGGACTGCACGATGAACGGCTGTCGCACCGTCGTCTCGCCGCCGGCCGAGGCGCCCCGCGATTCCGACTATCGCTTCACCGGTCTGGATCGCGATCCGTCCGGCGAAGGCTGGTTCGTGGTGGAGCGCCGCTATACGCCGCCGATCGACATGCGGGGCCGGGTGCGGCCCATGGCGGCAGATGGGTCTTTGGGACCTGTCCTGATCGAACTGAAGCTGCCCGGCACGACAGACAATTTCGAAGGCGTCGCGGCCGAGCGGCGCGGCCAGGCGACCCGGCTCTATCTGCTGTCGGACGACAACGCCAATCCGGCCCAGCGCACCCTGCTGCTGGCCTTCGACATTCGCTAGACCGGGCCCTGGATCAGGCCGCGCCCGCCCATTGGGTTTTTTCCGGCTCGGTCTCGACCGCCAGCAGGGCCTTGACGAAGGCGTCGCGCCAGATGCCCACGTCGGTGTCGCGCACCACCTGCATCAGGGCCTCCCACCGCCGCACCCGCTCGGCCAGGGGCATTGTCAGGGCCTTCTGGATGGCGTCCGAGAGCTCCTCGCGGCTGTAGGGATTGACCAGAAGCGCCTCACGCATCTGTTCCGCCGCCCCCGCGAACCGGGACAGGATCAGGACGCCGGGATCGTCGGGGTTCTGGGCGGCGACATATTCCTTGGCGACCAGGTTCATCCCGTCGCGCAGCGGCGTCACCAGCCCAACCCTGGCGGCGCGATAGATCCCCGCCAGCTGGTCGCGGCGGTAGGTGCGGTTCAGATAGCGGATCGGCTGCCAATCCATGTCGGCGAAGGCCCCGTTGACCCGCCCGGCCAGGGCGTCCAGCCGCGCCCGCATGTCCTGATAGGAATCCACATCGTCCCGCGAGATCGGCGTGACCTGGAGCAGGAAGACCTCGCCGCGCATCGACGGATTGTCCTGCAGGAACTGCTCATAGCCCAGCAGCCGCTCCTCCAGCCCCTTGGAATAGTCGAGCCGGTCCACGCCGACGATCATGGCGCGAAAGGCCGCCGAGGCCGCCATCCGATCATAGGTCCGGGTCCCGAGGGTCGAGTTCTTCGCCGCCAGGAAGCCGTCCACATCGATGCCGATGGGGAAGACGCCGGTCTGAACCCGGCGGCCGAAACACTCCAGCCCGCCATGACCGAACAGCTCGCCCTGGGCCTCGCTGACCACATAGTCGGTGAAGAGGTCGCACCATTCGCGCGTATGGAAGCCGATCAGATCGAAGTCGAACATGGACTCCACCAGCCGCCGGTGATGCGGCAGGGTCACCAGCAGCTGGCGCGTCGGCCAGGGGGTGTGCAGGAAGAAGCCGATCCGGTTGCGGACGCCCAGACGACGCAAGTCCCGCGCCATGGGGATCATATGGTAGTCGTGGATCCAGATGACGTCGTCCGGCTTGATCACCGGCGCCAGAACCTCGGCGAAGCGGCGGTTCACCCGCTCATAACCCTCGCCGTAGGAGCGTTCGTACTGGGCCAGGTCGATCCGGTGGTGGAACAGCGGCCACAGGGTCTTGTTGGCGTAGCCGTTGTAATATTCCTCGACGTCCTGGGGCTCCAGATCGACCAGTCCGACGGTCACGCCGGCGCGGTCCTCCACCTTCATCTCGCCGGTGAAGCTGTCGATCGTCTCTCCAGACCAGCCGAACCAGAGGCCGTCGTATTTTCGCAGGGCCGCAGACAGGGCCATGGCCAGGCCGCCGGCGGAGCCCGCAGCGGGATCGGTCGGGGCCGAAACCCGGTTGGATACGACGATGAGACGGCTCATGACTTCACTTCGGCAGCGATCCCAGCCCCGGGACCAGAAAGATCAACGCACGTCGGTCCAGGATCGGCTCAACATCACGGCGCAATTGATGATCCCGACCAGGGAGTAGGTCTGGGGGTAGTTGCCCCACAGCTCCCCGTCCTCGACGGAAATGTCTTCGCTCAACAGGCCGGCCTGGGTGCGACGGGCCAGCATCTCTTCGAATATGGCGCGCGCCTCCTCCACCCGGCCGTTCTGATGCAGGGCCTCGATGAACCAGAAGGTGCAGAAGTTGAACGCGGTCTCCGGCTCGCCGAAGTCGTCCGGCTCGACATAGCGGAACAGGAAGGGTCCTTTTTTCAGATCCCGCTCGATTGCATCGAAGGTGGCCACCTGGCGCGGATCATGCGCGTCCAGAAAGCCCAGATCCGTCAGTTGCAGCAGGGAGGCGTCCAGTTCGCGTCCGCCGAAACTGGCGGCGAAACGCCCCTCGTCCGTCAGGAAGGTCTCCGCCTCGATCCGCTCTCGGATGGCCGCCGCCCGCTGACGCCAGACGTCGGCGCGAGCCTGCAGGCCCAGATGATCCGCCGCCTTGGCCAGACGGTCGCAGGCCGCCCAGCACATGACGGAGGAATAGGTGTGAACCCGCGCGATGGTGCGGAACTCCCAAAGCCCTGCGTCGGTCTGGTCGTGCATGGCGAAGGCCCGCTCGCCGACCTTCTCCAGAGCGTGGAAATCCTCGATCGTTCCGGGACGCAGCAGGCGTTGGTCATAGAAGGCCTGGACCAGGGGCAGGACGATCTGGCCATAGACGTCGTGCTGCAGGTGCTCATGGGCCTGATTGCCGATCCGCACCGGCTTCATGCCGCGATAGCCCTCGACCGTATCGACGATGCTCTCGCCGATGCCCGGCTCCAGCCCCACCCCATAGACCGGCTGGACATGGCCGCCGGCCGAGGCGTCAACCAGATTGCGCAGATAGCCCAAGTAGTTCTCGAGAATGTCGACCGCCCCCAGCCGGTTCAGCGCCCGCACCGTATAATAGGCGTCGCGGATCCAGCAGTAGCGATAGTCCCAGTTGCGCCCGCTCTCTTTGAATTCGGGCACGGAGGTGGTCATGGCCGCGACGATGGCGCCCGTCTCCTCATAGGCGCAGAGCTTCAGGGTGATGGCCGCGCGGATGACGGCCTCCTGATAGTCCAGCGGCAGATAGAGTTTGCGGACCCAGTCCTGCCAATAGGCCACCGTGCGGTCCAGCGCGGCCTGAACCCCCGGTCCCACATCCTGATCATAGCCCTCGTCCGGGCCGAAGAAGAAGGCGTGCGGCCGTTCCAGCCGAAAGATCCGCTCCTCCAGAACGTGAGAGACGGGACAGTCGGTCGTCAGACGGAAGGTGACGTCCGGGCATCGGAACCGGATGTGATTGGAGCCCGAGGTGTGGGGCGCCCGCCGCGCGCCCCAGTCGGACGAGGGGCGCAGCCGGACGCGGATACGCGGCGTGCCGTGCAGCGGTCGAATGATCCGCCCGAAGGCGAGGGGGCGATAGGTTCGCGAATGTTTCGGATGGCGCGGGGCGAAGTCGATGATCTCCACCGCGGCCCCGTCTTCGGCCGTCAGAACGGTCTTGAGCACCGGCGTATTGCGGACATAGGCCTGGCTGACGTGTTTCAGCCCCTCCAGCTCGACGGACCAATAGCCGTGCTCGGGCGCTTCTCCGTTCATCAGGGCCGAAAAGACGGGGTCGCCGTCGACGCGCGGGGCGCAGGCCCAGACGAACCGGCCCTGACGGTCGATCAGGGCGCTGATCGCGCAATTGCCGATGGGGAAGAGATCGAGATTGGGCGTCATCGATTCAGGCCCCCGCCACCGCTTCCAGCCAGGTCAGGACGTCGTCCACATCGTCCAGGCGATAGCGGGCCGCGGTTTCGCGCTCAGGCCCGACGAGCACGCCATAGCCGCCCAGGGCGGCGGCGGCTTCGAAACCATGTTCGTCGGTCAGGTCGTCGCCGAGCATGACGGGGGTCGCCCCCTTGAACGGCCCCTCCTGCATGAAGGCGGCGACGGCTGTGCCCTTGTCGGCGCCCGGCGTCTTCAACTCCAGCACCATATGGCCAGGCTGCAGCGCCAGGCCTGTCTCGGCCTGCAGCTGCCGGGCCAGTCGCTGCGCCGCCGCGCCCTGGTCGGGCGCCAGTCGATAATGCAGGCCCGCAGAGACTCCCTTGTCCTCGACGATCACCCCCTGCCGGTCAGCGGCGAAGGCGTGAAAGGCGTCCAAAGCCTTGGCGACAGCGGCGTCGGCCGTCGTCCTCTGGACCGGGCCGCCTTTCAGGCGACGCTCCAGTCCATGAACGCCCGAGGCGGACTCTAGGGCCCGGTCGGTGATCCGGTCGATCTCTCTTATGGTGCGGCCGCTGACCACGGCCACCCGGCCGTCGAGGCGATGCTGCACCGCCTTCAGCACGGCCGTGCGGCGCGCCACGGGACCGACCTCGTCCGGCGTCGGCGCCATGGGCGCAAGGACGCCGTCCAGGTCGAGGAACAGGGCGATTCCCTGGGCGGCGACCGGCGGTCGGGGCAACAACAGATCGGCGGCTCCGGCGTGAGACGGCATAGGTATCTGACTCTTTACGGCTTCCCCAGGCCCCCATAACGCGCCAAAGCGGCAAAGGTTGACCCGAAAGCGACAAAGTCGTCTGAAAGAGGCGGTGCGCGCCGCCGAGGGGACTGTCTGCGGCCGTGCGTTGAAACAAGGAGAGCCCGGCCGCGGGCCTGACCAAACATGACCGAGATCGCCCATTCCTCGCCCGAAGACATCGCCGCCATGACGGGGCGCGCCCGCGAGGTCATGCGGTTGAACATCGAGGCGCTGGAAGCGCTGGAGCGGATGATCGACGTCTCGATCGCGCGGGCGGTGGATGTGATCATGAGCCGCCCCGGCTATGTGGTCGTCACCGGCATCGGCAAGTCCGGCCACATCGGCGGCAAGATCGCCGCCACCCTGGCGTCCACCGGCACCAACGCCTTCTTCGTCCATCCGGCGGAGATGAGCCACGGCGACCTGGGCATGCTGCGACCGGATGTGACGGTCCTGGCCATCTCCAACTCGGGCGAGAGCCGCGAACTGCGCGATCCGCTGATCTTCTGCCAGCGCAACGGCATTCCGGTCATCGCCATCACCCAGCGTCCGACCAGTTTCCTGGGACGCAACGCCGCGGTCTGCCTGACCATGCCCAAGGTGGCTGAGGCCTGTCCGAACGGCCTGGCGCCGACCACCTCGACCCTGATGACCCTGGCCCTGGGCGACGCCCTGGCCATGGTGCTGATGGACCGGCGCGGGTTCAGCGCCCTGGATTTCGGTCTGCACCACCCCGGCGGCGCCTTGGGCATGAGCCTGCAAAGCGTGCGGGAATGGATGGGCGACAACGCCGCGGCCCCGGCCAGCGTGCCGCTGAACGCCAGCTTCAGCGAAGTGGTCTCAGCCATTACGGAAGGCCGAAAGGGGGCGGTCGCCGTCTTGAAGGCGGACGGCGCCTTGGCGGGGATCGTCACCGACGGCGACCTGCGTCGCGCCTTCCAGCGCGACATCACCGGCCTGACCGCCGCCGACATCATGGGGGCCAATCCGATCACGGTCGATCCGGACGCGCGGATGAGCGACGTCGTCGACCTGCTGACCGCGAACAAGATTTCCAATCTGTTTGTGGTGGAGGAGGGGCGGCCGACCGCCATCGTCCATATCGCGGAACTGATGCAGGCCGGCTACGTCGCCTGAGCCGCTGATGATGCGTATCCTCTATGACGCCAGCCGGCTGATGAGCCGGGCCGAACGTTCCGCCCCCACCGGCGTCGATCGTGTCTGTCTGGCCTATGCCGAATGGCTGCTGTCACGGCCCGACGTCGTCACCCTGCCGGTTCGCGGGCGCAAGAACCGCCTGGTCGCCGTCCAGCCCGAGTGGTTCCGGGACTTCGTGGTCGATCTGCGCGCGCGTTGGAGCGGGGCGGGCGTCGCCCCCGCCGACGTGGCGCATGAAGCCTTGTTGCTCGAGGCTCTGGCCGCCCCCGCCCGACCCGCAGAGTCTGTCATCAGTCCCCCGCCCCCGCCGGAGCGTGAGAAGCCGGCGGACAAGGGACGGGTGTTGAAACAGTTCTTCAAATCCCGTCACGTCGCGCCCCTGCCGGCCGCCGACCTCTATCTGAACGTGGGCCATACGACCCTGCATCAGGCCGACGCTCTGAGGGATCTGGAAGCGGCGGGTGTGGAACGGGTCGTTCTGATCCATGATCTGATCCCCATCACCCATCCGGAGTTCTGTCGGCCGGGCGACGGCGCCAAACACCACGCCCGAGTGACCCACGCCCTGCGTCACGCCAGTCGGGTGATCGTCAACTCGGCCTATACCCGCGACGAGTTGCGGGCCTTTGCGGCGCGAGAAGGTTTGCCGCAGCCGCCGGTCCATGTGGCGCACCTGGGCCTGGAACCGGCCTTCGTCGCCGGCGATGCGGTGGCGACCAGCCGTCCTTATTTCGTCCATGTGGGCACCATAGAGGCGCGAAAGAACCTGGCCCTGTTGCTGACCTTGTGGCGGCGGCTGGAGGAACGGCTGGGCGAACGCACCCCCTCCCTGGTCTTGGTCGGGCGCTACGGCTGGGAGAATGAGGCGGTGCTGGATCATCTGCAGCGCTCGCCCAATCTGCGGGGGATCGTTCACCAGGCGGCCAACCTGTCCGACGAGGTGCTGGCGCGCCTGATGCGGGGCGCGCGGGCGGTGCTGGCGCCCTCGTCGGTCGAGGGGTTCGACCTGCCTGCGGTCGAGGCGGTGGCCATGGGCCGCCCCCTGATCGCCTCCGACATTCCGCCGCACAGGGAACTGACGCCCCAAGCCGAGTTGATCGATCCCCTGGACGGGCTGGGCTGGCTGGCGGCGATCGAGCGGGCGACCATGACGTCTCCGCCCGCCGCCTCGGAAGGTCGCGCTGCGCCGTCGTGGGAAGCCCATTTCGACATCGTCGCTCGGGCGGTCGGCCTGGCGGCGGCCTCGCCTCTGGCGGGCGGTGCGAAAGGCGGGTAATCAACGCGCGAACAAGGGCCGATCCGTTTCCATGACTCGCACCATCCTGCCGCTTGCCATCGTCGCCATCCTGAGCGGGTGCTCCACCCTGCCGCGCGACGGGCCCTCGGGCGCTTCCATCGACGCTGGGGCCTCTACAGCCCAGGCCCTGGGCAGCTACGCCCTGGTGCCGCTGACCTATGAGGTCACGGAGCGGATGAAGGCCGTGCCGCCTCAGTTTTTCGGCACCCTGGCCGCCGCCTCCAGCGACCAGCCGGTCGATGTGATCGGCGAGGGCGATACGCTGGCGATCTCGATCTATGATCCTTCAGGCGCCCTGTTCGGCGGCAGCCTGGGTGGGACATCGGCTTCGGCGCGCACGGTTCCCAACCTGTCCGGCGGTTCCCAGGCCCTTCCGGGGGTGACGGTCGATCGCAGCGGTTCTGTTTCCGTGCCCTTCGCCGGTCCGGTCCGCGTCGTGGGCCTGACCTCGACCCAGGCGGCGGCCGCGATCCGCCGCGCCCTGGTCGGCAAGGTCGCCAATCCCCAGGTTCTGGTGGGGATCGCCGGCAACGCCTCCAACACCGTCAACGTCCTGGGCGACGTTCGTCAGCCGGGGCGCGCGCCGCTGGGCGTCAACAGCGACCGGATTCTGGACGTCATCGCCGCCGCCGGCGGATCCGCCCGCCCGACCGACGATCTGACGATCAGCATCCAGCGCGGCGGGCAGACCTACACCGCCCCCCTGTCGGCCGTGACGACCGAGTTCAGCGAGAACGTGCGCCTGCAAAGGGGCGATGTGATCAACGTCCAGTACAAGCCGCGTCGGTTCTCCACCTTCGGCGCTCTGAACGCCGTCACGCAGGTCGACATGCCCGCCGGACCCATGACCCTGACGGGCGCCATGTCCAAGGTCGGAGGGCTGAACACCGCCACCGCCAACGCCCGGCGCGTTATGGTTTTCCGCTTCGAGCGACCGGAGGTGGCCCAGGCTCTGGGGATCAACCAGCCGGCCACGCCCAAGGGGGTGCCGGTGGTCTATCAGCTGGACTTCAACAACGCCGCCAATGTCTTCGCCGCCACCAATCTGGAGATCATGCCCGAGGACGTGATCTATGTGCCCCTGGCCGGCGCCGCAGAGGCGCGCAAATTCTTCGAGTTCGTTCAGAGCGTGACCCGCGTCGTCTATGACGTGTCGGTGACCAGCGCGATCAACGTCGACTGACGCCCGTGCAGGCGTGGCTCGCCCTTCTGTCCCGGCTGACGGGGCGCGCCGCCGCAGTCGCGACTGATATTGTCGATCCGGCCGGCGCCGCAGACCCCTTCGTCCGTCCTGCGGAAATCCCCTCGGAGGCTCCCTCGCCTCTGGATCAGGCGCTGGACGAGATCGAGGCGGGCGCCCTGGAGGTCTATGCCCGCGCCGGCCTCCCGACCCGCCCCGGCCATTATCGTCGGGCGCCGAACCAGACGGTTTGGGACTTTCTCTCTGCGGATCTGACGCCCGAGGCGCGGTTCGCCCTGGCCTTGGAGCATCCGCCGGAGACGGGTTGGCGCTTCGCCCGGCTTCAGGACCTGGGCGCGCGATCCGATCGTCCCGACCTGCGCGCGGCGTCCCGGTTGCTGAACGAGATCGCCGATCTGCGCCTCGCACGGAGGGGTGTTCTGACTGAAGATCATCTGCTGGTCGCCATGGAGCTCGGCGGGGCCTGGCGGGCGCTGCGAGACGCCAGACGGGCCGCCACTCAAGCCGAGGTTCCGGCCGCCCCTGCGGCCAAGGCGCGCCAGCCTGCAGGAAAGACTTCAGGCAAGTCTTCGGCCAAGACTCCGCGCGCCCGCCGCGCCAAGCCGTCCAACACGGCTTAACATGGCTTGGGACGAAGAGTCTGGCCCACGCGGCGCTGAATGCTCGTTCGCCGCCCAGACGGGGATGGGTGGGAAATTGCCCGGTTGGTTTTGTTTGACGCAAAGTTGATCTAAGAACGGGCCCTCCCCGAACGTCAGAGTTTCCCCATGTCCGACGCCCCTGAGTCCCCGCCCGACACCCCGCCCGTAGGCCGCATCATCGCCATGCCGGCCGACACCAACCCCGAAGGCGACATCTTCGGCGGCTGGTTGCTGGCCCAGATGGACGTGGCCGGCGCGACTCCTGCCTTTGAACTGGCCCAGGGACGCTGCGCCACCGTGGCCCTGGACGGCATGGTGTTTCACCAGCCCGTCTCCGTCGGCGACGAGGTCAGCATCTACGCCAAGGTCGTCGGCACGGGCCGCACCTCGATCCGCATCCATGTCGAGGCCTGGAAGCGGTCGCGCGGTCAGCCGCTGGCCACGTCCGTGCGCGTGACCCAAGGCGTCTTCACCTATGTGGCCATCGACCAGTACCGCAAGCCGCGCCCCCTGCCGGGCAAGGAATAGGCGGAAATCTTGACCTCGCGCCGGGGCGCGCCTACGTCCCGACCATGGCCATCCGACGTATCCTCACCATCGACAACGCCGCCGACCTGGCGATCCTGAAACAGGTCTCCAAGCCCGTCGCGGGCGTCGACGACGCCGTGCGCGCCCTGATGGACGACATGCTGGAGACCATGTACGCGGCGCCGGGCATCGGCCTGGCCGCCGTTCAGGTCGGCGCCCTGGACCGGGTCATCGTCATGGACCTGGGCGATCGCGACGGAACCGTCTGCGAAACGGAAGAGGAAGACACGCCGGAGGCCGCCGAGGCGCGCCGCAACCCGCGCTTCTTCGCCAATCCGGAAATCCTGTGGGCCTCGGACGAGCTCTACACCTACGAAGAGGGCTGCCTGTCCATTCCCGAGTATTTCGACAAGGTGGAACGGCCGGCCCGCGTTCGCATTCGCTATCTGAACCGTGAGGGTCAGTCGGTGGAGGAAGAGGCTTCGGGCCTCTACGCCGTCTGCATCCAGCACGAGATGGACCATCTTAACGGCGTGCTCTTCATCGACCACCTGTCGCGGCTGAAGCGGGAACGCGCCGTGACCAAGGTCAAGAAGGCCGCCCGAGACAGGATCGCCGCCTGATGACGAAGCGCAGCCCCCGCCCCATCCGCCGCGGCCAGTCCCTGGTGATCGACACTCAAGGGCGCCGTCGCCTGACCCGCAGCCAGAAGATCGGCGTCGCCGGGGTTGCGACCCTGGCGGGCGTGGCCCTGCTGGGCGTGGTGGCGGGCCTGCTGCTGGACCGGCTGCTCGATTTCGACGACGCTCTGGACGCGGGCGGCGAATGGGACGAGGGCGGCGGCGTCTTCACCCGCTGGCAGTAAACCTCTAAAGGCGTGCCCATGCGCCTTGCCTTCATGGGAACTCCCGATTTCGCCGTGCCGTCCCTGGCCGAGCTTCTCGCCTCGGGCCACGAGATCGTCGCCGTCTATTCGCAGCCGCCGCGCCCGAAGGGCCGGGGCCAGAAGCTGACGCCGTCGCCGGTTCACGCCTTCGCCGAAACCATGGGCCTGCCGGTCTTCACGCCCGAGAGCATGAAGTCGCCCGAGGCCGTCGCCGACTTCCAGAGCCTGGACCTCGACGCCGCCTGCGTCGTCGCCTACGGCCAGATCCTGAACGCCCAGGTGCTGGCCGCGCCCCGACTGGGCTGCCTGAACCTGCACGGCTCGCTGCTGCCCCGCTGGCGCGGGGCCGCGCCGATCCAGAGGGCCATCATGGCCGGCGATGCCGAGACCGGGGTCCAGATCATGCAGATGAGCCTGGGCCTGGACGAAGGGCCGATCCTGCTCAGCGAAATCATGGACATCCGGCCCGACGACACGGCCGCCAGCCTGTCCGAGCGCATGGCCCATGTCGGCGCCGCCCTGTGGCCCCGAGCCCTGGCCGCCATCGATCGGGGAGGGGTGACGCCGACCGAACAGGTCGGCGAACCCACCTACGCCCGGAAGATCACCCCCGCCGAGGCCCGGATCGACTGGGCCCGTCCGGCGGCCGAGGTCGACGCCCATATCCGCGGCCTGTCGCCCTTCCCCGGCGCCTGGTTCGAGGCCCCCTCGGAAGCCGGCCCGGTTCGGATCAAGGCCCTGCTGTCGGCCCTGGCGGACGGATCGGGCGCGCCCGGAACCGTGCTGGACGACGCCCTGACCGTGGCCTGCGGGACAGGCGCCGTGCGCCTGATCCGGGTTCAACGCGAGGGCAAGGCGGCGCAATCGACCGATGAGATGCTGCGCGGCTTTGCCCTGCCGGCCGGGACCGTGCTCGGCTGATGCCGCGCTACAAGCTGACCCTGGAATACGACGGCACGGCCTATAACGGCTTCCAGGCCCAGGAGGACCAGCCGACGGTCCAGGGCGCGGTCGAGGCCGCCATACTGGCCTTCTCCGGCGAGCGGGTGCGGATCGCCGCCGCCGGCCGCACCGACACCGGCGTTCACGCCACGGCCCAGGTGATCCACGCCGATCTGGAGCGGGACTGGCCGGTCGATACGGTGCTGAACGCCGTCAACGCCCATCTGATCAAACAGGATGTCTGCGTCCTGTCGGCCGAATACGCGCCCGATCCCGACTGGCACGCGCGGTTCTCCGCGACCGGCCGGGGCTATCTGTACCGGATCCTGAACCGCCGGCCTCAACCCGTTTTGGAGCGCGACCGCGTCTGGCACGTCAAGAAGAGCCTGGACGCCGAGGCCATGCACCATGCGGCCCAGGTCCTGGTCGGCCTGCACGACTTCACCACCTTCCGCGACGTGGGCTGCCAGTCCAAGTCGCCGGTCAAGACCCTGGACGTGGCCCGCGTCAGCCGGTTCGGCGAGGAGGTGCATCTGGTCTTCCAGGCCCGCAGCTTCCTGCACCGCCAAGTCCGGTCCATGGCCGGAACCCTGGTGGAGGTGGGGCTGGGCCGCTGGACCGCCCGTGACGTCAAGGCGGCGCTGGAGGCGAGGGACCGTGCCCGGTGCGGCCCCGTCGCCCCCTCGGCGGGGCTCTATCTCAGCGGCGTGCGCTACGACTGAACCCCGCCTAGACCGGTCAGCCGCGCTGCTGGACCAGGACCTCGGCGATCTGCACCGCGTTCAAGGCCGCGCCCTTCCTCAGATTGTCGTTCGAGACGAACAGAGCCAGGCCGTGCTCGACCGTCGGGTCGGGACGCACCCGACCGACGAAGACTGGGTCCTGGCCTGCGGCCTCCAGCGGGTTCGGCACGGCCGTGACCACCACGCCCGGCGCCTGGGCCAGCAAGTCCAGCGCCGTCTCGACCGACATCGCGCGCTCGAACTCGGCGTTGATCGACAGGGAGTGGCCGGTGAAGACCGGCACCCGGACGCAGGTGCCCGAGACCGGCAGGCCGGGGATCTCCAGGATCTTGCGGCTCTCGTCGCGCAGCTTCAGCTCCTCGTCGGTATAGCCGTCCTCGCCCAGCTTGTAGTTCAGAGCCACCACGTTCGCGGCGATCGGCACGACCCACTTTTCCGGCGCGCCGAAGTCCACGGACCCGCCGTCGCGGGCCAGGGCCGCGCCCTGTCCCACGGCCGCCCGCGACTGGTCCTCCAGCACGCGGATGCCCTCGATCCCGCCGCCCGAGACGGCCTGATAGGTCGAGACCGTCAGACGCTTCAGCCCCGCCGCGTCGTGCAGAGGCTTCAGCACCGGCATGGCGGCCATGGTGGTGCAGTTGGGGTTGGCGATGATCCCCTTGGGCAGGTTCGCCAGGGCGTGGGGGTTCACCTCGGCGACCACCAGCGGCACTTGCGGGTCGCTGCGCCAGGCGGAGGAGTTGTCGATCACCACCGCCCCAGCGGCCGCCACCTTGGGCGCCAGAGCCTTGGAGGTATCCCCGCCGGCCGAGAAGAAGACGATGTCCAAGCCGGCGTAGTCCGCCGTCGCCGCATCCTCGACCACAACGTCGGTCTCGCCGAAGCGGATGGTCTTGCCCGCCGACCGGGCCGAGGCGAACAGGCGAAGCGAGGCCAGGGGGAAGTTCCGCTCGGCCAGCAGGCCGCGCATCATCTCGCCGACGAGGCCGGTTGCGCCGACGATGCCGACGTGGGGAGGGTTGGACAGGGAAAAGGACATTCAGGCGTCTCCTGGGAGGATGGAGGCGCGGGGTTCAGCCGGATCGACCGCCCCGCGCATCGGCGGGGCTTGGGATCGGGGTTCGGCGCTTCAGACCTCGCGCACACCCGAAACCGCCCCGCCGAAGCCGGTGGTTTTCAGGGTAATCGCTTTGGTCATGGAGGCGGTCACGGCCAAGCTCTCTAGGGCCGAAACTGCGATGTGTAAACCTCAGACGGGCGGGGCGGTCGTCTGCAACAGGGCCTGGCGGCGGCGGACCCGTTCACGCCAAGCCGTATAGAGGCCGCTGGCGGCGATCAGGGCGGCGCCGGCCAAGGTGTCGGCGGTCGGGGTGGTCTTCATCAGCCAAGCGCCGAAGGCGACCGCGCCGAGGATCTGCAGATAGTCGAACGGGGCTACGACGGCGACGGGCGCCTTTTGCAGGGAGGCGGTCATCAACAGCTGGGCGACGCCGCCCGCCACGCCCGACCCGGCCAGGAGGGCGAAGGTCGTCAGGGCGTGCATCCGGCCGACGAAGGGCAGAAGCAGGGCGCCGACGATGGACGAGCAGACGAAGAACCAGAAGACGATCGCCGCCACATGTTCGGTGTCGCGCAGCTGCCGCAGGGTGATCGTGACCGCCGCCGTCAGGAGGGCGGCGGCCAGGCCGAAGCCGACGCCGGCCAAGGGCAAGGGGGTTGAGCCCGCTCCGGAAACCAGAGACAGGGGGCGGGTGACGATCAGCACGCCGATGAAGCCGACCGCCACCGCCGCCCAGCGCCGGGGGCCGACCGCCTCCTTCAGAACTAGGAAGGACAGGATGGTGGCGAAGATCGGGGCGGTGAAGCTGATGGTCGTGGCCTCCGCCAGCGGCAGAAGCGTCAGGGTCTGGAAGACGCACAGAATGGAGGCGACGCCCAGGGCGCTGCGGCCCAGATGCGCCATGGGGCGGCGCGTGGCCAGGCCCGCCAGTCCGCCCGGCTGGGTCAGCACCCAGATCAACACCACCGGCAGGCCGAAGAAGGCGCGGTAGAACAGCATCTCCGGCGCGGTGACCCCGTCCAGGGAGGCCAGTTTCAGAACCGCCGCCATGATGGAAAAGGCGCCCGCTGCGGCGATCCGAAGGGCGATGCCCCTCGCAATGTCTTCGCTTCCGGTCGTCTTGCTCATGCCGCTCCTGTCGCACGAACCCATAGGCCTTCGCGTCGCCGCCGCCCACCCCGGCGGAGCGATTTCCATCCGGCCGCGTTAAGCCTGCGGATCGGCAAGCTTCGCTGCAACATCGACAGGGTTGGAGGCGCTCTATGGAAAATCTGCTGGATCAGATCGGTCAGTTCCTCAACGGCCTGTTCAACCTGGCCAGCGCCGGTTTCGACGGCGTCAATCAGGTCATGGGTCTGATCATCGCCGTGATCGCCGCTTTGATGATGGTCGATTGGCGATCCTTGGGATCGACGGCCTTGGGGGCGACCCTGGTTCATCTGATCGTCGTGGCCGTCCTTCCCGTCCTGAACGGCGGCGACTTCGCCCTGCCGGCCATCCTGACGGCGGGCTTTTGGTTGACGGGTCTGGCCCTGTTCCTGGGCTACGCCATCGTCATCGCCGTCTTCTTCTTCATCAAGACCTTGCTGACGGGCACGGCCTTCGGGCGGCGCAGGGTGCTGCACTGAGTTCAGCGGGCTCGGGGGGCCAGGCGCGGCTTCAAGCCTGACGGAAGCCCAGCACGTCCTGCATGTCGTAAAGGCCGGGTCGGCGGGTGCGAACCCAGGCGGCGGCGGCGACCGCGCCCTTGGCGAACAGCGACCGGTCGATCGCGGAATGGCTGAGGGTCAGGACCTCGTCCTCAGAGGCGAACAGCACCGTATGTTCGCCGATGATTCCGCCGCCCCGGATCGAGGAGAAACCGATCTTGCCGGTCTCGCGCTCCCCCTGGACGCCGTCATAGGGTTTGGAGCGGATCTCGGCCAGATCCGTAAAGCGGCCCTCGGCGGCGGCCTCGCCCAGCATCAGGGCGGTGCCGGAGGGAGAATCCACCTTGCGGCGGTGGTGGGCCTCGGTGATCTCGATGTCCCAGTCCTGGGCGTCCAGACGCTGGGCCGCATGCTGGACCAGACCGATCAGGATGTTCACGCCCAGGGAGAAGTTGCCGCTCTTGACGATGGCGATCTTCTCGGCGGCCTTCATCAGCTCGGCCTCCTGTTCCGGAGTGAAGCCGGTCGAGCCGATCACCAGACTAGGACCGCCGCGCGCGGCCGCAGACTGGGCCAGGGCGACCGAGGCGTCGGGCGTGGAGAAGTCGATGATCACGTCGCACAGGGAGATGTCGGCGGTCTCGCCCCAGTCGAATCGGGCGGCGACGACCACGTCCTCGCGGGCGTCCAGCACCTGGGACACCGCTCGACCCATCCGGCCGCGATAGCCGGAAATGCCGGCGTGGAAGATGGCGCTCAAGCCGCGTTCTCTTTCGACCCGTCCGCATCCTGGCTGCCCAGAATGTCGGCCCAGAAACGCTTCGCCTTGCCGGCGAAGCTGGAGTTCCGGGGGTTCTGCGCCTCGCCGAAGGACAGGGCAAGCTCTTGTAGCAATTCCTTCTGGCGCGGCGTCAGGTCGGTCGGGGTCTCGACGAACAGTTCGACGACCAGATCGCCGCGCGCGCGGCCGTTCAGATGGGGCATGCCCTTGCCCTTGATCCGCACGGTCTTGCCGGTCTGGGCGCCGGCGGGCACCTGGACGGCGGCCTTGCACTTGCCGTCGCAGGCGTCGGAGACCAGGCAGGGGGCGTCGATCTCGCCGCCCAGGGCCGCCACCGTCATCGGCACGGGCACGGTGACCAGCAAGTCGAGGTTGTCGCGCTCGAACAGGTCGTGCGGCGTCACCGACAGGAAGACGTAGAGGTCGCCGCGCGGGCCGCCGCGCTGGCCGGCGTCGCCCTCGCCGGTCAGGCGGATGCGCGAACCGTCGTCGACGCCGGCGGGGATCTTCAGGTTCAGGGTGCGGGTCTTCCGCACCTGGCCGTGCCCGTGGCAGGTCGTGCAGGGGTCGGCGATCATCTGGCCCGCGCCGTGGCAACGGGGGCAGGTCCGCTCGACCTGGAAGAAGCCGTTGGCCTGGCGCACGCGGCCGGCGCCGTTGCAGGTGGTGCAGGTGACGGGCTTGGTGCCCGGCTTAGCCCCCGAGCCCTCGCAGGTCTCGCAGGTCAGGGTGGCGGGGACGTCGATCTGGACCTCGGCCCCGCGATAGGCCTGCTCCAGCGAAATCTCCAGGTCGTAGCGCAGGTCCGAACCGCGCCGCGGTCCGCCCTGCTGGCCGCGGCCCTGGCGGCCGCCGAAGGCGTCCCCGAAGGCGTCGCCGAAGACCTGGGAGAAGATGTCGTTCAGGTCGGAGAAGCCCTGGCCCTGACCGAAGGGATTGCCGCCCCCGCCGCCGTTGACCCCGGCGTGGCCGAACCGGTCATAGGCCGCCCGCTTCTGGTCGTCGGACAGAACCGTATAGGCCTCGGAAATCTCCTTGAACTTGGCCATGGACTCTTCCGAGCCGCCGTTCCGGTCCGGGTGATGGATCATCGCCAGCTTGCGATAGGCCGATTTCAGGCCGGCGGCGTCGATCGTCCGCTCGACGCCCAGAATTTCGTAATAGTCACGCGCCATCGGGCGTCAGTCCTCATTACTTCCCCTGCCGCCCGGCCCGAACCTCTGCGGGCTCTGGAAAAGGCGGTGTCCCGGCTGACATGGGGGCCGGAACGCTTGATGCAAGTTTCATGAAAAGACCCCGCCTATCGCAAGACAAGCGGGGCCGTATCATTTCAGCGACCTGTTGCGGATCAGGCGCTCTTCTTCTCGTCGGTGTCCGAGACGTCCTCGAACTCCGCATCCACCACGCCGTCGTCAGCCGGCTGGCCATCGGCGGACGCGCCCTGCTGGGCGGCGTACATGGCTTCGCCCAGCTTCATCGAGGCCTGGACCAGGGTGTTGGTCTTGGCGCGGATGTCCTCGGCGTCCGTACCCTCGCGGGCGGTCTTCAGATCGGCCAGAGCCGTCTCGATCGCGGTCTTGACGTCGGCCTCGACCTTGTCGCCGTGGTCGGCCAGGGCCTTTTCGGTCGAGTGGATCAGGCTGTCGGCGGCGTTCTGGGCCTCGACCAGGTCCTTGCGGGCCTTGTCGGCGGCGGCGTTGGCCTCGGCTTCCTTGACCATCTTCTCGATGTCGGCGTCCGACAGGCCGCCGTTGGCCTGGATGCGGATCGACTGTTCCTTGTTGGTCGCCTTGTCCTTGGCCGAGACGTTGACGATGCCGTTGGCGTCGATGTCGAAGGCGACCTCGATCTGCGGCATGCCGCGCGGCGCCGGGGGGATGCCCATCAGGTCGAACTGACCCAAGAGCTTGTTGTCCGCCGCCATCGGCCGCTCGCCCTGGAAGACCCGGATCGTCACGGCCGACTGGTTGTCGTCGGCGGTCGAGAAGGTCTGGCTCTTCTTGGTCGGGATGGTGGTGTTGCGCTCGATCAGGGGCGTGAAGACGCCGCCCAGGGTCTCGATGCCCAGGGTCAGGGGCGTCACGTCCAGCAGCAGCACGTCCTTGACGTCGCCTTGCAGCACCCCGGCCTGAACCGCGGCGCCCAGGGCCACGACTTCGTCGGGGTTCACCCCCTTGTGCGGCTCCTTGCCGAAGAAGGCCTTCACGGCCTCCTGGACCTTGGGCATGCGGGTCATGCCGCCGACCAGGACGACCTCGTCGATGTCCGACGCCTTCAGGCCGGCGTCGGCCAGGGCCTTCTTGCACGGCTCGATGGTGCGGGCGACCAGGTCGTCGACCAGGGCCTCCAGCTTGGCGCGCGACAGCTTGATGTTCAGGTGCAGCGGGCCCGAGGCGTTCATGGTGATGAACGGCAGATTGACCTCGTACTGGGTGGTCGAGGACAGTTCCTTCTTGGCCTTCTCGGCCTCTTCCTTCAGGCGCTGCAGGGCCAGCTTGTCCTGGCGCAGGTCGACGCCCTGCTCCTTCTTGAACTCGTCGGCCAGATAGTCGACCAGGCGCAGGTCAAAGTCCTCGCCGCCCAGGAAGGTGTCGCCGTTGGTCGACTTCACCTCAAAGACGCCGTCGCCGATCTCCAGGATGGAGACGTCGAAGGTGCCGCCGCCCAGGTCATAGACCGCGATCTTCTGACCGTCGTTCTTCTCCAGGCCATAGGCCAGGGCGGCCGCAGTCGGCTCGTTGATGATGCGCAGGACTTCCAGCCCGGCGATCTTGCCGGCGTCCTTGGTGGCCTGGCGCTGGCTGTCGTTGAAATAGGCCGGGACGGTGATGACGGCCTGGGTCACCTTCTCGCCCAGATAGGCCTCGGCGGCCTCCTTCATCTTGGTCAGGGTGAAGGCCGAAATCTGCTGGGGCGAATAGTCCTTGCCGTGCGCACGCACCCAGGCGTCGCCGTTCGGACCCTTGACGATCTCATAGGGCACCATGCCCTTGTCCTTCGCCACGACGGGATCGTCGAAGTTGCGGCCGATCAGGCGCTTGATGGCGAAGAAGGTGTTGGCCGGGTTGGTGACGGCCTGACGCTTGGCCGGCTGACCCACCAGGGTCTCGCCGCCGTCCTGAAGGGCGACCACCGAGGGGGTGGTGCGGGCGCCTTCGGCGTTCTCGATGACCTTGGGGTTCTTGCCGTCCATGACGGCCACGCAGGAGTTGGTGGTGCCGAGGTCGATGCCGATAATCTTGGCCATGGGCGTACTGTTCTCTCCGTATCGGCGGGCGATGCGGCGGCCTTGGATGAAGCGCCGCGCGTGACCGCCCCCTGTGGGTTGGCGTGATGGTGCCGGATAGCCCCAGGTTTCGCGGGGTTTCTCCGAAGCTGGCCCCGATATGGGAAAGTCCCCTAGGCCTGCAAGGGCGTTCTGCGATTCAGCGATGCGCCGGCCCCGGTTTTCCCGCAGGATGAGGCCATGTCCCCGGTTTCAGCATGATTTCAGAGGTCCAAACCGCCGTTCAAGGCTTCCGCCTGTGGCCCGGCGCCCTGGACGGTCCGGCCCAGGCCGATCTGGTCGATGCCGTGTTCGCGCGTCTGGAGGCTGCGCCCCTTTATCGGCCGATCACCCCTGGCGGGCGGCCGTTTTCGGTGCAGATGAGCAATTTCGGGCCGCTGGGCTGGGTCTCGGACCGCAGCGGCTATCGCTATCAGCCGACACACCCGCAGACCGGGCGGGTCTGGCCGGATATTCCGCCGGTGCTGCTCGACTTGTGGCGGGCGACCGTCGGCGGGCCTCAGCAGCCGGACGCCTGTCTGGTCAATCTGTACCGCGAGGGGGCGAAGATGGGCCTGCACCAGGACAGGGACGAGGCGGACCTGACGGCTCCGGTTCTTTCGGTGTCGCTGGGCGAGGCGGCCCTGTTCCGTATCGGGGCGGTCGAGGGCGGTCGCACTGCGACGCTGCGGCTGGACAGCGGCGACGTCTGCGCCCTGACCGGGCCGGCGCGACTGGCCCGGCACGGGGTCGACCGCGTCCTGGCGGGCTCGTCGCGCCTGATCCCGGGCGGGGGACGGCTGAATCTGACCCTGCGCGTGGCGGGGATCAATCCTCGATGACCTCGTGGGCGCCGGCGCCGCCGAGGCGCCAATAGCCTGCCGCCTTCACGGACTTGGCCGAAAAGCCGAGCGCCAGCACGCGTGCGCGCAGGGCCTTGGCCACGGCGGATTCGGCGGCGATCCAGACATAGGCGTCCTTGCGATCCACCTCGGTCAGGGCCCGATCCGCCGCCGTCAGCAAGGCGTCGGGCCGGCCCCGAGGGGCGCCGTCGCGGATCGCCCAGGTGACGGCGACCTCGGCGGCGCTGTCGAAGGTCCATGTCGATTCCATATCCGAGACCTCGACCACCACATGGGCGCGCGCGCCGGCCGGCAGTTCCTCCAGACGGCGGGCGATGGCCGGAAGGGCGGTCTCGTCGCCGATCAGCACATGATCGGCATAGGCGGTGGGGACGATGAAGGAGCCGCGCGGCCCCCCCACGCCCAGGACCGAGCCGGTCTTCGCCGCCATGGCCCATTCGGTCGCCGGACCGCCGTGGCCGGTGACGAAGTCCAGGGTCAGGCGACGGGCGGCGGCGTCATAGGCGCGGGGGGTGTAGTCGCGCATCACCGGGCGCGGCTCGGCGAAGACTGGACCGTCCGGCCCGAGCGTCGGCAGGACCGGCGCCTGACCCTCGGCGACCGGGAAGATCTTCACATGGTCGTCGAAGCCCAGGGAGACGAAGCCGTCCAGATCCGCGCCTTCCAGCACGATGCGGCGATAGGTCGGCGTCAGATCCTCGATCGAGGCGACGGCCAGGGTGCGGAACTTCAGTTCGTGCCGCACGCGACGCGGGATGCGCAAGAGCCCGGTCATGCCTGTTCCACCTTGTCGGCGGCCTCGTTCAGTATGGCGGCGATGGCCTGAATCTGGGCCTCGGTCAGGGCGGTCTCGCCCGTCAGACGGCCGTGAATCGTGTGGCGCAGGCGGCCGATGGCGTCCTGGATGGCGGTCGGCCTGAGGGCGCGGGCGGCGAACTTGTCCATCGTCGCCTCGGCGGCGCGCAGGATCGCCTCGTTCTCGGCCAGCAGGGCGCGCCCGGCCTCGGTGATCGAATAGAGTTTCTTGCCGCCCTGGGCCTCGGAGTCCAGCGCGCCCATTTCCTCCAGCAGGGTCAGGCTGGGATAGATGACGCCGGGGCTGGGCGAATAGGCGCCGCCCAGTTTCGTCTCGACCGCCTTGATCAACTCATAGCCGTGGCTGGGCTTTTCCGCGATCAGCGACAGCAGAACCCAGCGCAGGGTTCCATGATCGAACAGGCGGCCGCCGCCGTGGCGTCCGGGCCCATGGCCGCGCCCTCGCCCTTCGCCGCCCCAGCCCGGACCGAAGCCCGCGCCGCGTCCGCCGCGCATGCCTCGCCCCAACCCCATTCCGAAGCCGTGGCCGAAGCCGTGACGGCCGTGTTTTTCGCCGCATCCGTTGCGGCCGTAGAACATCCCCGTGGTCCTCATCATCGCTTCCTTTTCGATATATCTATTCATGAGTTTTCAGATATATCGAAATATCGAAATCCGCAAGGGGGGCTGGTTTTCGGCGCGCCGCTGCGGCGTATGTCCAGGATGGACGATCTGAAACGCCGCTGGGCCCGCCTCGAACCCCACCTGACCGTCGTCGGGCCCGACGACGACCGGCCCCGCCCGGCGGTCCTGCTGTTCCACGGCTGCGGCGGTCTGCGCGAACACCTGCCCCGCTATGCGGAGGCGGCCAAGGCGGCCGGCTGGCGCGCCTTCACCATCGATTCCTACGGGCCGCGCGGCTGGGGCCGGGCCTTCACCCTGACGGCGGTCTGCACCGGCCTGGCCTTCCGGGGCTATGAGCGGGCGGGCGACGTCCTGGCGGCGATCCAGGGGATTTCGGCCCGACCGGACGTGGACGCGACCCGGCTGGCCCTGGCCGGATGGAGCCACGGCGGCTGGTCGATCATGGAGATGATGAGCGCCGATCCTGCGCCCAACACCCTGGGCGTGGCCGACCCCGGGGCGGCCGACCTGTCGGGTGTTCGCGCCGTCTGGCTGGCCTACCCCTATATCGGGCCCTTCGCCTTCAACCGGATGAAGCCGTGGCGGCATTGCCCCCGGGTGCTGGCCGTCACCTGCAAACGCGACCATCTGACCACGGTGCGCAACGCCGAACTGGTCAACGCCATGATCCGCGACTGCGGCGCCGAGGTCGAAAGTTGGGTCGCCCCCGGCACCCACGCCTTCGACGAACCGACCAACAACGGCCCGATGCGCCACGACCCGGACCTGACCGAGGAATCCCTGCGCCGCTTCCGCGCCTTCCTGACCGACGTCGCGCCGCACGTCTGAAAAATACTCCCAGCTCCCGTCTTGACGTCGGGCCCATCACGTAACAATTGAAGTTACATGAAAAGGGACTCCCGCCTCTCCAACATTCTCCACGCCCTGCTGCACATGGCCGAGTACGAGGCGAGGACCGGCGCGTCCATGACGTCGGATCAGCTGGCTGTCTGCCTGTCGACCCATCCAGTCGTGGTGCGCCGGACCATGGCGGGTCTGCGCGAACAGGGGCTGGTGGTCTCGGAAAAGGGGCGTGGCGGCGGCTGGCGGCTGGCCCGGCCCCTGGATCAGGTCACCCTTGGCCAGGTCAATACGGCCCTGGGCGAGCCCGGTCTGTTTCCCGAAACCCCGCCGGTCGAGGCCGACGGCTGTCTGGTCGAGGCGGCGGTCAACGACGCCCTGGCCGAGACCTACGCCGAGGCCCGCGCCCTGCTGGTCGCACGGCTGAACGAGATCACCCTGGCCGATCTGGCGGCGGACTTCGCGCGCCGAATGGCCGACCACCCAAAAAGGATCTGCTGAATGCCCATCTCAACCTCCATCGTCCCGAGTGAGCCCATGCCGCACGACGCCCTGATCCTGGGCGGCTCCTACGCCGGCCTGTCCGCCGCCCAGCAACTGGTCCGCGCCCGTCGTCGGGTGCTGGTCATTGACGACGGAAAGCCGCGCAACAGGTTCGCCGCGCGCGCCCACGGGTTTTTGAGCCAGGACGGCAGGCCGGGGGCCGAGATCGCCGCCGCCGCCCGCGCCCAAGTGGCCGCCTATCCGACCGTCGCCTTCCGCATGGCTGAGGCGGTCGAGGTCGAGCGGATCGACGGCGGCTTTTCGGTCGTCTTCGCTGACGGGACGCGGACCTGCGGCCGTCGTCTGCTGCTGTCGCACGGGGTCGAGGACGTGCTGCCGGACATTCCGGGCGTCAAGGAACGCTGGGGCCGGACGGCGCTCCATTGTCCCTGGTGCCACGGCTATGAGATCGGCCTCGGCCCGATCGGGGTGCTGGGGCGCGGCGACCATGCGGTCCAGTACGCAGCCACTGTAGCGGAGTGGGGCCAGGTCACCCTGTTCATGGGGCTGGAGGTCGGACTGTCGCCCGAGGACGCCCATCTGCTGTACCGGCGCGGCGTGACCATCGAAACCACGCCCATAGAGCGGCTGGAGGGGGACGCCCCCACCCTGACGGGCGCGCGCCTGGCCGACGGGCGGTTTGTGGCGTTGAAGGCCCTCTTCGTCGGAGCCCAGATCCAGGTCGGCAATCCTTTCGCCGAGCGCCTGGGGTGCGAAATGACCGACACGCCCATGGGCCGGGTGATCAAGGTGGACGGGATGCAGCAGACGACCCAGCCGGGCGTCTTCGCCGCCGGCGACCTGGCGCGGGCCGCGTCCAACATCACCCTGGCGACCTCGGACGGCATGATCGCCGGCCACGCCCTGTTCCGCTCGCTGGTGGAGGAGGAGACGCAGCGCGTGGCCTGATTGGCGCGGCGACAACATGTCGCCTTCCGCGCGAGTCTGATCAGGCTAGGTTGTGCGCATGCAAGTTTCCGCCAAGACATCCATCGCGCTCAAAGGGCTGCTCGTTCTGGGCGGCCTTGTTGCGCTCGTCGGGGCGGTCGGCATTCTCGGCGCGCCGGTCTTCATGGCAATGGCGCTGAACGGCTAGGTCAGCCGATCGTCGCGATCGTCGTGATCGTCGCGCGTACGGAATGGGCCATTTCGCAATGGTCGTGGGCCTGGTGGTGCAAGGCGTCCAACTCGTCCTGCGTCGGCACGCGACCCGTGAAACTGGTGCATGGGTTCAAGGTCACTTCGGCGATATAGCCGCGCCCTTGGTCGTTCTTGCCCATCTTGCCGAAAGCCTCGTCGACATAGGTGTCGACCACCAAGCCGGCGTTGGCGGCGAAGGCCAGGAACCACAGCATGTGGCAGCTGGACAGGGAGGCGATCATCGCCTCTTCGGGATCGACGGCGGAAGGATCGGACATCGGCAGGGGCACGCTGGCCGGCGCCGACGACCCCGGCACGACCGTCCCGCCGTCGAAGGTCCAGGAATGGGCGCGGCTGTAACGCTTGTCGAGGAAGGGCTGGTCCCCCCGGCTCCAGGCGACCTTCGCCTCGTACTTGCCCATCACGTCCTCCAGAAGCCGACGATCTTCTTGACCTCTTCCACCACCGGATCGGCGATCTCGGCGGCGCGCTCGGCCCCGGCCTTCAGCACCCGGTCGATCTCTACGGGATCGTCCATCAGCCGGCGCATCTCGGCCGTGACCGGCGCCAGGGCCGAGACGGCGAGATCCGCAAGAGCCGGCTTGAAGGCGCCGAAACCCTGGCCGCCGAACTGTTCGATCACCTGTTCGCGCGTCAGCCCGGCCAGGGCGGCGTAGATGGCCACCAGATTCTTGGCCTCCGGTCGGTCGTTCAGCCCGTCCAGGGTTTCCGGCAAGGGCTCGGGATCGGTCTTGGCCTTGCGGATCTTGGACGCGATCGTGTCGGCGTCGTCGGTCAGATTGATCCGGCTGTTGTCGGACGGGTCCGACTTGGACATCTTGGCCGCCCCGTCGCGCAGGGACATGACGCGCGTCGCCGGCCCCTGGATCACCGGTTCGGGCAGGGGGAAGAAGCCGGGCGCGCCGAAGTCGTTGTTGAACTTGGCGGCGATGTCGCGGGTCAGCTCCAGATGCTGCTTCTGGTCCTCGCCGACCGGCACTTCCGTGGCCTTGTACAGCAGGATGTCGGCGGCCTGGAGCACGGGGTAGGTATAGAGGCCGACCGAGGCCCGCTCCTTGTGCTTGCCCGACTTCTCCTTGAACTGGGTCATCCGGTCCAGCCAGCCGAGGCGGGCGACGCAGTTGAAGATCCAGGCCAGTTCGGCATGGGCGCGCACGGCCGATTGCGGGAAGATGATCGACCGGGCCGGGTCCAGACCCGAGGCCAGATAGGCGGCGGCGATCTCGCGCGTCTGGGCCGCCAGCTTCTCGGGCTCCTGCCAGACGGTGATCGCATGCAGGTCGGCGACGAAGACGAAGACCGGCGCGCCCTGGTCCTGCAGTTCGACGAACCGCTTCAGGGCGCCCAGATAGTTGCCCAGGTGCAGGGCGCCGGAGGCCTGGATGCCGGACAGGATACGGCGCGGGCCGGTGTAGAGGGCCGGAGGGGTTTGATCGGTCATGGGGTCGGGTCTCGGAAAGTCGGAATCAGGCGTGACGAAGGGGGCGGCGGTTCAGCCGCGCCATCGCCAGGTGGAGATCAGGCCCGAAAGGATCATGGCTCGCGCTTATCGCCTCGAAGAGGTTCAGTCCAGACCGGAGGCGGCCGAACCGCCGGGCTCGCGGCGCAGGGTCGCCTTCAGCTCCGCCACGGTGACGGCGCGGAAGGCCAGAAGACAGACGCCATAGACGCCCGCGCCCAGGCCGCAGACCACCAGCACGGCGATCTCCTTGGCCAGAAACAAACGGCTGAGCAGTCCGTAGTTGATCCCCGCCAGCAGCAGCAGGCCGGCCATGACCGCGCTCGCGCCCAGGACGCGGGAGAGTCTGGAAACGAAGGCCGGCGACGGCCGCCAGCTGTTCTCGCGAACCAGAACCCCGGCCAACAGGCCGACATTGATCCAGGCCGAGACGCTGGTGGCGATCGCCAGGCCCAGCACCCCGTCCCAGCCCTGGGCGCTGAACCAGAAGAACAGGCCCGAGCCCAGGATGACGGTGATGACCACGCTGACCACCGCGAAGATCATCGGCCGGCGCGTGTCCTGGCGCGCGAAGAAGGGCGGGGTCAGAACCTTGGCCAGGACGAAGGCCGGCACGCCCCAGGCGAATTGGCGCAGCACATCGGCGGTTCGGGCGGCGTCGGCGCTGGTGAAGGCGCCGCGCGTCACCGTGGCGTCGATGATGAAGAAGGGGATGACGAACAGGGCCACGGCGGCCGGCAGGGTGAAGGCCATGGCCAGGTTGATCCCGTCATCCAGCGTCTTCTGCCCGCCCACGTGATCCCCGGAGACGAAGGCCTTGGTCAGGCGCGGCACCAAAGCGAGGCCGATGGCGACCCCGACCAGACCTAGGGGAAGCTGGTACAGCCGGTCGGCGTTATAGAGCACCGACCGCGCGCCTTCGTCCGATCCGGTCAGGAACTGCGACACCAGGGAGTTGATCTGCAGGGCGCCTCCCGCCAGGGCGCCGGGCACGGCCAGAGCCAGGGTGTGGCGGACATTGGGCGTGATCCGGGGCAGGCCGATCCTGAGTCGCACGCCCAGCCGCCGCACGCCCCACCACAAGAGGCCCGCCTGAATGACGCCTGACACCGTCACCGCAGCCGTCACCATCAGCAGCACGGTCTCCTGCGGGATCGGCAGGAACATCGGCGGCAGCAGGGCGGCCAGGGTGCACAGGTTCAGAAACACCGGTACGGCGGCCGACAGCGCAAACCGTCCGCCGGTGTTCAACACCCCTGACAGCAGCGAGGCCGCGGTCATACAGGCCAGATAGGGCATGGCCAGCTGGGTCGCGATCACAGCGGCGCGCAGCACCTCGGGTCGACCCTGATAGGCCGACAGCAGCCAGGGCATGATCCAGGGCATCACCACCTGAAGCAGGATGCAGAAGCCGGCGACCACCGCCAGCATGAAGCTGAGCGCCTCGGATGCGGTGACGGCGGCGGCCTCTTCGCCCTCGCGCGCCCGGACCCCGCCGTAGACGGGGACAAAGGCCTGGGCGAAGGCGCCCTCGGCGAACAGGCGGCGGAACATGTTGGGCAGCATCAAGGCCGTGGTGAAGGCGTCCATCATCGGCCCCTGGCCGAAGCGCGCCGCCAGCGCCATGTCGCGGACAAATCCCAGAATTCGACTGCCCAGGGTCAGGCTGGACTGAACCAGGGTGTTGCGGGCGAGGCTCATGCGGACCGGGGGAGGAAGGCTGGAGAAAGGCGAGGCTTAGCGCGCTTCCGTCGGCGGCGATACGGATTTGGCGCGGGTCCGCCGCCCCAGTTCGGAGACGTCGCGCGCGCTGGCGCGGGCCGAGGCGACCTTGCGGCCCTCCGGCGCCGGGGCGCGGCTGTCCAGTACCGCTTCCAGGGCCGCGCGCAGTTCGGCGACCCGCTGTTCCGAGGTGATCTTCCGACCCTTGCGATCGACCACATAGAAGCTGTCCACCGCCCGCTCGCCATAGGAGGCGACATGGGCCGAGCGGATGTTCAGCCCTTCGTCGCTGAAGACCCGCGACAGGGCCGCAAGCAGGCCGGGCCGGTCGGCGCCCGAGACCTCGACCACGGTGGCGGTCTCGCTGGCGTGGTGATCGACCATGACCACGGGCCGGACCTCGAAGGCGGCCTTTCTGGCGTTGCCGGCGGGGGCGGGCGCCTTGCCGATGCGGCCCTCGCCGCGCGCGGCCTTCTCCAGCGCCTCGATCAGGGCGTTCAGCCGGCGCGGCTCGGCCTGGCCGTAGGGCAGGCCCGCCCCGTCCTGAACCCGAAAGACGTCCAGCACCACTCCCTCGTCCGTGGTCGCCACCCGGGCGTCCGTGACGTCGGCGCCCAGGGCGGCCATGGTCTGGGCCAGGTCGGCGAACAGGCCGGGCCGGTCCAGGGCGGCGATGGAGATTTCCGTGGCCTGGACCGGCAGGCCCTCCACCGGCGTCAGGGGGGCGGCCCGGGCGGCGGCGCCGGTCTGGCGCGCCCGCTCCACCAGGGCCGGATGGGCCGCCAGCGGGTCCGCTCGCGCCACGTCTTCGCCCCGGAACAGGGCGGCGACCTGGTCATAGAGGGTCCGCATCAGCTGGCCCTTCCAGCCGTTCCAGACCCCCGGCCCAACGGCGCGGATGTCGGCCACGGTCAGGACCAGCAGCATCCGCAGCCGCTCCGGATCGCCCACCAGTTCGGCGAAGGCGCGGATGGTGCCCGGATCGGACAGGTCGCGCTTCTGGGCGTAGTCGGACAGGGCCAGGTGGCTGCGCACCAGCCAGACCACCAGTTCGATGCGGCGCGGATCGACGCCCAGTCGCTCGCAGGCCCGGCGCGCGGCGATGGCCCCGTCCTCCAGCTGGCCGCGCTCGCCCCCCTTGCCGACGTCGTGCAGCAGCATGCCCAGCATCAGGGCTTCCATGTCCGAGATCAGGTGCACGATCTCGCTGGCCATCGGGTGGTCGGCCTTCAACTTGCCCCGGGCGATGTCGTTGATGACGCCGATGGCCTGGAGGGTGTGCTCGTCCACCGTATAGGCGTGGTACATGTTGAACTGGGTCTGGCCGACGATCCGCCCCCATTCCGGCAGGAACCGCCCCAGCAGCCCCGTCTCGTTCATGATGGTCAGGGTGCGATAGGGCCTCTGACCATGCGCCAGGACGTCGAGGAAGGCCCGCGACGCCACCGGATCGCGTCGCAGACGGGGCGTCACCAGCGACAGGGAGCGGGTCACGGCGGAGAAGGCGTCGGGGTGCAGGTCCAGATCGTGCCGGTCGGCGCAGACGAACAGGGTCAACAGCTTGACCGGATCGCGTTCGAACACCGAGGCGTCCTCGACCGACAGCCGCCCTTGGTCGATCCAGAAGCCCTCGATGTCCAGTTTTCGGCGACTGGGTCGAAAGGCGATCAGGCGCGACAGACCCTGGGCCGTCTTCTGGTGCCGCGCCTCCAGCTTGGCCGACATGGCCCGCGTCAGGGCGCCGACGTCACGGGCGTAGAGGAAATAGCGCCGCATGAACCGCTCGACCGCCGGCTCGTCGCCCCGGCCCTGCCAGCCCATGCGCCGGGCGACCTCGGGCTGCATGTCGAAGGTCAGCTTCTCCTCCGCCCGCCCGGCGACCAGATGCAGATGGATCCGCACCCGCCACAGGAAGTCGAAGGCGTCGTCGGACGTCCGGCGTTCGCGCGGGGTGAACAGTTCGTCCATCACCGCCGCGCCCAGTCGGCTGTCCGGCGCCAGGGATCGGGCGATCCAGTACAGGGTGTTGAGGTCGCGCAAGCCTCCCTTGCCGTCCTTGACGTTCGGCTCGACCTTGTAACGGGTCACGCCGGCCTTCTGGTGCCGGGCGGCGCGTTCCTCCAGCTTGGCGGCGATGAAGGGACGGGGGTCGGCCTTGGCCACCATGTCGCGGAACCGGCCGATCATCAGCTCGGACAGGCGCGCGTCCCCCGCCAGATGGCGCGCCTCCAAGAGGGTGGTCCGCACCGTCATGTCCGTGCGCGACAGGCTGAGGCATTCCTCCACCGACCGCACGGATGGCCCGACCTTGATGCCCAGATCCCACAGAACATAAAGGACGAATTCGATCACCGTGCCCCCGCGCGGCGTCGCCTTGGCGGGCCGCAGGAACAACAGGTCCAGGTCGGAATAGGGGGCCAGCACGCCCCGGCCGTAACCGCCCACGGCCACCAGGGACAGGCGTTCGCTCTCGACCGGGGAAACCGGGAACAGGACCTCGGTCGCCACGCGCCACAGGGCCGACAGCATGTCGTCGGCGGCCCTGGCGTAGAGGCGGGCGACTTCCCGCCCCTTCATTCCGCCGTCCAGCTTGCGCTCGGCGCGAGCGCGGGCGACGTCATAGGCTTCGCGCAGAACGACAGAGACCGCCGCGCGCGGGTCTTTCGCGCGGGCGGCCTCGTCAAGGCGGTCATCCAGACTGGGCGGAACGAGGGTCATGTCCGGCCCATATAGGCGCCGAACCCCTATGCGTCAGTGAAGGATTATTCGGGGCGAACGCGCTTCTTGCGGAACGACGGGTTCAGCACCTGTTTGCGCAGACGAATGGACTTCGGCGTCACCTCGACCAGCTCGTCGTCGTCGATATAGGCGATGGCCTGTTCCAGCGACATCTGGCGCGCAGGGGTCAGGCGCACGGCCTCGTCCTTGCCGGCGGCGCGGACGTTGGTCAGCTGCTTGCCCTTGATCGGGTTGACGTCCAGGTCGTCCCAGCGCGCGTTCTCGCCGATGATCATGCCCTGGTAGGTCTTTTCGCCGGCGCCGACGAACATGACGCCGCGGTCTTCCAGGTTCCACAGGGCGAAGGCGGCGGTTTCGCCGTCGGAGTTCGAGATCAGCACGCCCTTCAGACGGCCGGCGATGGCGCCCTTGTGCGGCTCATAGTGGCTGAACACCCGGTTCAGCACGCCCGAACCGCGCGTATCGGTCAGGAATTCGCCCTGATAGCCGATCAGCGAGCGCGACGGGCACTTCAGCTGGATACGGGTCTTGCCCGCGCCCGACGGGCCCATGTCGGTCATTTCGGCCTTACGGGCCGACAGCTTCTCGATGACGATGCCCGAGAACTCGTCGTCGACGTCGATCATGACGTCCTCGATCGGCTCCATCTTCTCGCCGTTCGGACCTTCCTGGAAGACCACGCGCGGACGCGAGATCGACAGTTCGAAACCCTCGCGGCGCATGTTCTCGATCAGAACGCCCAGCTGCAGTTCGCCGCGGCCGGCCACCTCATAGGCGTCGCCGCCTTCGGTGGTGGTGACGCGGATGGCGACATTGGCCTCGGCCTCCTTCAGCAGGCGGTCGCGGATGACGCGCGACTGGACCTTGTCGCCCTCGCGACCGGCCAGGGGGCTGTCGTTGACCGAGACGGTCATGGAGATGGTCGGCGGGTCGATCGGCTGGGCGGGAAGGGCTTCGGTCACCTCCATGGCGCACAGGGTGTCGGCCACGGTCGCCTTGGACATGCCCGCGATGGCGACGATGTCGCCGGCCTCGGAGCCTTCGTCCAGCGGCTGACGCTTCAGGCCGCGGAAGGCCAGGACCTTGGTGATGCGGCCGCGCTCGATCTCCTTGCCGTCGCGGTCCAGAGCCTTGATGGCCATGCCGGGCACGGCCTTGCCGCTCTCGATCCGGCCCGTCAGCAGACGGCCCAGGAAGGGGTCGGATTCGATCAGGACGTTCAGAATTTGGAACGGCTTGTCGACGTTCTGCTGCTGCTTGGGCGGCGGGACGTGGCGGACGATCAGGTCGAACAGGGGCGCCAGATTGTCGTTCGGCTGGTTCAGGTCCAGCGTGGCCCAGCCGTTGCGGCCCGAGGCGTAGATGTGGGGGAAGTCCAGCTGTTCGTCGGTCGCGCCGATGGCGGCGAACAGGTCGAAGGTCTCGTTGTGAACCCGGTCCGGATCGGCGTGGGCGCGGTCGACCTTGTTGATGCAGAGGATGGGGCGCAGGCCCATCTTCAGCGCCTTGGTCAGCACGAACTTGGTCTGGGGCATGACGCCTTCCTCGGCGTCGACCAGCAGGACGCAGCCGTCCACCATGCCCAGGATCCGCTCCACCTCGCCGCCGAAGTCGGCGTGGCCGGGGGTGTCGATGATGTTTATCCGGGTTTCACCGGCCTCGCCGTTCCAGAGCACCGAGGTGCACTTGGCCAGGATGGTGATGCCGCGTTCCTTTTCCTGGTCGTTGGAGTCCATGGCGCGCTCGGTCGTCGCCTCATTGGCTCGGAAGACGCCGGACTGGGCCAGAAGTTGGTCCACCAGGGTCGTCTTGCCGTGGTCGACGTGGGCGATGATGGCGACGTTGCGCAGGTTCATTTGATAATCGCGAAAAGGCGCGGCCGAGATGCGGGCGGCCGCTGGTCATGAAAAGGCATGCAGGGAGCGCGCGCCTCTTACAGCCATGTGGACGGAAAGACCAGAGCGGGCGTTTCGCCGCCTGCCGCCGCCTTACCGATATTTCATTCCCGACGCCGCATCCGCGCGGTCGAGCCCACTCCTCTACCCCTCGACGGCGTGACCGTTTGGACAAGGGAGACGATGATGACGGGCTTAATGGGATTGATGCTGGCGGCGGCCGTTCTGGCGCCCGGCGGCGCGCCGGACATGCGCGTGGACGCCAAGGGGCTGAGCATGGGCCGGACGGGGGACGCAGCGGTTCTGGCCGATCGAATTCAGACGGCCAGCCGAGACTGGTGCGCCCAGCATCGGGCGGTTCTGACGCCCGGCGACCTGGGGCTGCCGCAGGTGTGCGAGCGGGAAATGCGGCGCCGCGCCTATTATCAGCTGCCTGCTTCCGAACGCCGCCTTTTCGTCAAGGCCGGCGGGCGTCGTCTGCTGAACCAGTTTTAGAGACGACGGACCATATAGCGGGCGTCTGGGCCGTAGCTGGCCAGTTTGGCGGCAATGCCCGGCGCCGTCTGCTCGACGAAGCCGTGGCGGGACCAGAAGGCGACGGCGTCGTTGACGGCGACCAGGGCGACGGCGGGCCATCCGTCCTCCGTCGCCTGTTCCGCCAGACGCTCGATCACGGCGCGGGTCAGCCCGCCGCCCCGCGTCTCGGGGTGCAGGGCCAAGTCGTGTAGATAGAGGACGGCCGGGTCCGTCGGCAGGCCTTCGATCACCGTGTTCAAGGGCGGCGCCCCGTCGGCCCGCCAGGGATAGGCGATCAGATACCCCTGCGCGGGGGCGTCCCCGTCCGTCAGTACGAAACAGCCGCGCGGATAAAGGGCCAGCCGGTTCTCGAAACAGGCCCGCGCCTCGAAATGATCGGGGAAGGACAGACGGGCGATCTCGACCACGGCGTCGATGTCGCTCGGCCGCATCGGACGCCAGACTAGCTGGGGCAGCGCGCGTTCAGCTCCGCCTTCTGGAAACGCCATCGAATAATCCTCTCCTGGCCGTCCAGCACGCCTTCGATCCGGGCGTTCAGGATGTCGCCGTCGCGTTCATAGACGACCCGTTTTGGAAAGTCGTCGTCGGCCGCCTGTTCGAACACCACCCGGCTCGGTCCGGAGGCGACCACCGGAAAGACGGCGGCAGGCTGGCCCTCCGGCTGGGCGAAATAGGCCAGGGGCGCGGCCGGGGTCGGATCGACCGGAGCGATGCGCGACAGCTCCCACCCCGCCCGTCCGCCGCGAACGGTCAGCGAGGTTCCCAGCATCAGCTTCAGGCGCGGATCGGTCCAGGTTTCGGACACTTCGCGGCCCGGTTCGCAGGACAGCCAGTAGCCGGCCATCCAGCCCAGATCGGGACGCAGGTCCGGCCCGGTCTGAAGGGCGGCGGCGAGAAGCAGCGGGGTCAGCATGGTCGGTTTTCCTCTCCGGTCGACGTCGACAGGCTAGGCGGCGTGCGGGCTGGACGGCTTGTAGGTTTGCGACGCTATGGCTCGGGCCAGGGCGTGCTGCTCCCGCGCCCATTCCGTGGCGGTGCAGCCCAGGAAGCGCCGGAAGTCGCGCGCCATCTGCGGCTGGTCGAAATAGCCGGCCTCAAGCCCCGCTTCGAGCCAGCTCTGAGCCTCGCCGTCCGGCTGCGCGGCGTGGTCGAACACCCGGCGAAAGCGGAAAATCGAACGCAGCAGGCGGGGCGAGACACCGACCCGGTCGGCGAAGCGCCGCTGAAGCGCCCGTTGCGCCCCCGACGACCGAGGCGGCGCGGGCCGCTCGGCGGCCGCCTCATCGATCTCTGGGCGAACGATCGGGTCGATCGTCCAGTCCCCGTGCTGCTTCTGGCGGGTCAGCCAGGCGACGAAGGCCTCCGCCTGGCCCGTCGGATCGCCCGGCGGCGGATCGAACCCGATGAGGCGTTCGACCATGTCCAGCCGTCTGTCGGTCGCCTCGACCAGCGGTCGACCCAGAAAGTCACGCGCCCCGTCCGGTTCGAACCGGACGGACACCAGTTCGATGGGACCGGTCGGCTTCATGGCCAGGGGACAGGTCATCTGTCCGGCGAACAGGGCCGGGGGCTGCAGGTGGAAAGCACCGTCCTCGCCCTGTTCGGCGTAGGGGGCGCCGAGGTCGAACACCAGTTCGGGGCAGCCGTCAGGCGCGATGCGCTGGACGGTTGGACTGGGATCGGGGGCGGCGTAGGTCCAGATCACGCGGACGAAGGGCCGCAGGGCCGCTGGCGGCGCGAACTCCTGATACCGCTCCTCCCCCGAGGTCACCTCAGTTGACCTTGGAGGGGTCCGGCGGCGGGGCGGGCAGGGGGGCGACCGGGACGCCGTCCTCCTTCAGCTTCTTCACCTCGGCGGGCGTGGCCTCGCCGTAGATCTCGCGCTTTTCGGACCGGCCTTCATGGATGTCGCGGGCCTCGCGGGCGAAGGCGTCGCCGACATAGTCGAAGTTCGCCTCGACATGGGCGCGCACCTCGCGCGCGGCCTCCATCATCATGGTCTGCATCCGGGCCGCGATCTCGGGGGCCGCGTCTGACTTGCGCGTGCCGCTGACCGCCGGGGCCATGATCGCCTTCTGCACCGAACGCGAGCCGCAGAAGGGGCATTCGACCAGACCGCGCGCGGCCTGGTCGTCATAGTCGGCGGACGAGCCGAACCAGGCTTCGAAACCGTGGGCCTGATCGCAGTTGAGAGCGTATCGGATCATGGGTGGTCAGGGGCTGAATCAGCGGGCGGGCAGAAAGTCACGATCGTGGGTCAGAGCGGGCACGGCCGTTCGGGCCTTGGCCGCCGCCTCCATGTCCAGCTTGGCCGTGAGAACGCAAGGGTCGTCGTGATCCGCCTTGGCCAGAATCTCGCCCCAGGGGCCCACGACCGTCGAGCGGCCCCAGGTGCGGCGACCGTCCTCATGCAGGCCGCCCTGGGCCGGGGCCAGGACGAAGGCGCCGGTTTCGATGGCCCGGGCCCGCAGCAGCACCTCCCAATGGGCTTCTCCGGTCGGAACCGTAAAGGCGGCGGGCACGGCGATCATCGACGCCCCGGCCTTGGCCAGCTGGCGGTGCAGGTGGGGGAAGCGGATGTCGTAGCAGATGGTCAGACCCAGCCGGCCCCAGGGCGTGTCGGCGACCGCCGCCCCGTCGCCGGGCCGCACTGTGGCGCTTTCGCAATATTTTTCGCCATTGGGCAGTTCGACGTCGAAGACGTGCAGCTTGTCGTACCGGGCCGTGATCGCGCCCGCCGGATCGACCAGCAGCGACCGGTTGGCCGCTCGCCCATCGCCCGTTTGGCCGGACCGAACGAGGGCCGAGCCGATCAGAAGCCAGATCCCCAGTTCCGCCGCCAGACGGCGCAGACCCAGGACGGCGACGTCGGCCTCTTCATCCTTGATCGCGGCGTCGCGTCGGTCGCGGCGCTGTTCCAGGACATTGGTCCCTTCCGGCGTCAGGACGAATTTCGCCCCGCCCGCCGCCGCCTCGCGGATCAGGGGCTCGACATGGGCCAGGGCCGCCTCGGCCGTCGCCGGCGTGCGGGTCTGGATCAGGGCGATGTCGAGCCCGCCGCTCATCGCATCAGGCCGTCAGAAGCGGGTCGAGCTTGCCGTCGCGGTCCAGGGCGTGGATGTCGTCCGAGCCGCCGACGTGCTGACCGTCGATGAAGATCTGGGGGAAGGTCATGCGCCCGCCCGACTTCTCGACCATCTCGGCCTTCTTGTCGGGGTCGTTGGAGGCGACGATCTCATGATAATCGACTCCCTTCTTCTTCAGAAGCGCCATGGCGCTGTAGCAATAGGGGCAGCCGGGCTTGGTGTAGATGACGACGTCGGCCAAATCAGAACTCCAGATTAAGCATGTCCCTCAAGCAGCGAGCCGCGCGGGGAGCGATAGGGACTACATAGTCAGTTCACGGGCGTTTCGCACCCGCGCGATCACGGCCAGATCCACGGCCCGCGCCCCGGCGTCGAGTAGGGCGCGCGTGCAGGCCTCGCCGGTCGCGCCCGTGGTCAACACATCGTCGATCAGAAGGATGCGGCGCCCCTTCAGGCGGCGTCGCCCGGCCTCGGTCACGGCGAAGGCCTTTTTCACATTCAGCCGTCGGCCGCGGCGGCTCTTGCCGCCCTGGCTCGCCGTATGGCTGGCCCGGATCAGGGCGTCGGGCAGATAGTCCAGCCCCGCCCTTCGGGCCAGGGGGCGGGCGATCTCGGCGGCCTGGTTGAACCGGCGCGACAGCAGTCGCAACGGGTGCAGGGGCACGGGGACCACGGCGTCGGCCTCAGCGACCAGTTCAGCGCCCGCTCGGCTGATCCAGCGCGCGAACAGGGCGGCGAACTGCTGCTGGTCCCCGTGTTTGAAGCGCAGGATCAGGCTTCGGGACGCCTCGTCATAGACGCAGGCGGCGCGGGCGCGGGCGAAGACATAGGGTTGGGCGATGCAGGCTGCGCAGCGGGTTTCGGCGAAAGGGCCGCCGTCGAATTCGAAGGCCGCGCCGCAGCCGTCGCACACCGGCGCCTCCAAGAACCGTATGCGGCTCCAGGCGTCGGGCGTCAGGCCGGCAGCGGCCGTGGCCTCGGGGCTGTCATGCGCCAGGGGCGGCAGGACCAGATCGGCCAGTCCCCGCGCGAAGTCCAGGCCGGCCCGCCGCAAATGACGCGCCGCCCCTTCCCAGGCGCGCCCCAAACCCCCATCCTGAAGGTCCATGAGCCTTTCCCCCTCCTCCGGCCCCGACGCCGTGCCGCCGACGACCGCCCCCCCGCGCATCTTTGACGCCGGGCGTCGAGAGGCGCGACTGGCGCGGTCCGAAAGGCGGCTGACGCAGGCCGATTTTCTTCACGTCCGCGCGGCCGAAAACGCGGTCGGCAGTCTCGAGGCCATATTGCGCGACTTTCCCGTCGCGGTCGATCTGTCCGCCCATCCGGGCCCCTTCGCCCGGGCCCTCGCGTCCAGCGAAGCGGCGGATCGGGTGGGGCGGATCGTCGCTCCGACCTCGCGGGCCGAGCGGGCCGCGCCCGGTCGCGACGCCCTGCCGCTGGAAGACGGGACGACGGATCTGATCGTCTCCCTGCTCAATCTCCACTGGGCCAACGACCTGCCCGGCGCATTGGCCCAGATCCGGCGCGCCTTGAAACCGGACGGGCTGTTTCTGGGCGCCTTGTTCGGGGCGGGCGCCCTGAAGGAGCTTCGGGCCGTCCTGACCGAGGCCGAGCTGGCCGAACGCGGCGGGGCCCAGGCGCGTGTTTCGCCCTTCGCCGACGGTTATGACGGGGCCGCCCTTCTCCAACGCGCCGGCTTCGCCCTGCCGGTCTCGGACGTGGACCGTTTCGTGGTGCGCTATCCGGACATGTTCGCCCTGGTCCGCGATCTCCGCGCCATGGGCGAGACCAATGTGCTGCACGGGCCGATCCGCCCCCTGAATCGCGCAATCATCAGCCGTGCGGCGCATCTTTACGCCGAACGCTACGGCGACGCGGACGGGCGGATCTCCGCCACCTTCGAAATCATTCACCTGGCCGGTTGGAAGCCGCACGAGAGCCAGCAGAAGCCGCTGCCGCGCGGCTCGGCCAAGGTCCGGCTGGCCGACGCCTTGGGGGTCAAGGAGTTGACGGGGGAGGAGGGCGATCCGGCTTGATCGCGCTGCGGGAACGCGTCAGCGTCCCAGGGCGTCCGCGATCTTCTGCATGACGTCTTTGTAGAGGGCGCCGTTGGCCCCCCCCAGGGCGTTCAAACCGCCCAGGATGGCGACGAAGATCAAGCCGCAGATCAGACCGTATTCAATGGCGGTCGCGCCGCGCTCGTCGCTCAGGAACCGGGCGATGAATCCGTTCATGTCCCGCTCCATGGACGGCGGTGGTCACAACAGGTCGCGCAGCCAGGCGACCAGGGGTTCGTCCGCCGGAGGCATGGGATAGTCCGAAAGCTTCTCCGGTCTGACCCAGGCCAGGCCGGCGTGCTCACGCGCCGTGACCACGCCGTCCCACCGTCGGCACAGATACAGTGGCATCAACAGGTGAAAGGAATCGTAAGCGTGGCTGGCGAAGACGAAGGGCGCCAGGCAACTCTCGCTGACCTCTATGCCCAGTTCCTCGCGCAGTTCGCGGATCAGGGCCGCCTCGGGCCGCTCGCCGGGCTCGACCTTGCCTCCGGGAAACTCCCACAGGCCGGCCAGCTTCTTGCCTTCGGGTCGTTTGGCGATCAGCACGCGCCCATCGACGTCGATCAGGGCGACGGCGACGACGAGGACGATGGGGAGCGGCGTCTCGGTCACGACCGATAGTCGCCGTTGATCTCGATATAGCCCTTGGTCAGGTCGCAAGTCCAAACCGTGGCCGAGGCCCGGCCGGCGCCGACGTCGACGGTGATGTCGATTTCGGGATTCTTCATATAGGCGGTCATCTTGGCCTCGTCGTAGGTCGGGGACGGGGCGCCATCGACGGCGGCCTGGTGCGGGCCGAACCTGATCGCCAGACGGTCGCGGTCCACCGGCTCCTCGGTCTTGCCCACGGCCATGACCACCCGGCCCCAGTTGGCGTCCTGGCCGGCGATGGCGGTCTTGACCAGGGGGCTGTCGGCGATCGACTTGGCCAGTTTGCGGGCCGAGGCGGGGCTGGCGGCGCCGTCCACCGTCACCTTGACGAACTTGGTCGCCCCCTCGCCGTCGCGCACCAGCTGGTGCGCCAGATCCAGCATCACCTTGTCCAGGGCGGCCGAGAAACTCTTCAGCCGCCGGTCGCCGACGCGGCCGATCCGCGGTGCGCCCGAAGTTCCCGTGGCGAACAGAAGGGCCGTGTCATTGGTCGAGGTGTCGCCGTCCACCGTCACCGAGTTGAAGGTGGTGCGGACGTGCAGGCCCAGCAGGGCCTTCAGCACGTTCGGATGGATGTCGGCGTCGGTGACGATGAAGGCCAGCATGGTCGCCATGTCTGGCGCGATCATGCCCGACCCCTTGGCGATCCCGGCGATCCGGACCTTATACCCCTCGATCTCGGCCTCGGCGTAGGAGCCCTTGGGGAAGGTGTCGGTGGTCATGATCCCCCGCCCCGCCTTGGCCCACTGTTCGGACGGATGGATGTCGGCGTCCAGACCGGCCTCGATGTCCGGCAGTTTGGCGATGATCTTCTTTTCGTCCAGCACCACGCCGATCACGCCCGTCGAGGCCATCATGACGTCCCGCTGGCGGCATCCGAACCGTTTGGCCACCTCAGAGGCCGCCCGCCGCGCGGCGTCGGCGCCGGCCTTGCCGGTGAAGGCGTTGGCGCAGCCGGCGTTGACCACCAGGGCGCGCACGTCCTTGCCGCCCTCGGCGCCGCCCAGATGCTTCTTGCACCAGTCGACCGGCGCCGAGCCGATCTTGTGGCGGGTGAAGACCCCGGCGCAGCTGGTGCCGCGCGCGAACCGGAAAACGACCAGGTCGTCGCGCTCATGCTTGTAGAAGCCGGCGCGGGCCGTGGCGATCTCGACCCCGCCGATGGGGGGAATGGTCGGGAAGGGCACAGCCAGGGGCGAGACGGCCAGGCCGGGCTTTCCGGCGGGCGTAGCGGCGGGCGCGGCGGCGGCTTCGGCCGGACGCGTGGCGCGCTTCAGGGCTGCAGCGAAGGGGTCCAGCGCCTTTTCGAACGCCTGTTCGATCTTTTGGCCGGTCGTGGGGGTCTTGGTCATGTCAGGCGGCCGGTGAGAGGGGAGTGTCAGACGCGGAAGGCGGGGCGGGAGCCGGGGCGGGGCGGGTCAGGCCCGCCGACGGCGCCGACGCCGGCTCCTCGTCACCCGCGCCGGAACCGCCGGGCAGCAGAATATCGACCTTGGCCTTGTCGCGCAGCTGTTCCAACAGGCGTCTCACCCCTTCATAGGTCAGGTAGCGGACGATTTGCGGCCGAGCCTGTTCCAGAGTCGGCGGGTTTTCCTTGCGCCGGTCCTCGACCCGCAGCACGGCCCAGCCGCCCTCGGTCTGGAAGGGACCGACGGTCGAACCGGCCGGCTTGTCACGCAGGGCGCCGGCATAGGCCTGGGGCATGACGTCCAGGGTGGAATAGCCCAGGTCGCCGCCAGAAAAGCGGGTGGCCTCGTCGATCGACCGCTCCATGGCCACGGCCTCGAAGCTGGCGCCCTGGCCCAGAATGCCGATGACGGCGTCCGCCTCGGGCTTGGTGCGCGACAGGATCAGGCGGACCCGGATCTCTTCGGACGTCTTCGCCAAGCGCAGCTGCTCATTGTAAAGCGTCTGGATCGCCTGGTCGGAGATGGCGCCGTTGACGACGCTCTCGACCAGCATGTCGCCTAGAATCCGTTCGCGGGTCGCCTCCAGCCGCCGCTGCGCCAGAGGCGAGGCGTCCAGGCGACGGCGCTCCGCTTCGCGCGCCAGCAGTTTCTGATCGACCACCTCGTCCAGAACCCGGCGGAAAAGCTCGGAGGTCACATCCAGGGGCTCGCCTTCCCCGACCAGACCCTGCGCCACCGCCTCGCGCTTGACGTCCGAGGCCCAGATGATCTGGTCCTGAACCTTGGCCACCTGCCGGTCGCCCGGCTGCGGCGCCCGATCGTCGTCGCCGCCGCGCGAACAGGCGGCCAGCATCATCGCCAAGGCCGTCGCGGCGACCAAGGCGATGCCGCCGACCGATCCAAGGCCCTCTCGGGAAGGGGCGTGTCGGAAATGGAGGCGCCGGAATGGGATCAAGGGGACGCTCCGTCGAAGGCGGCCGAAAGCCCCCGCGTTGACAGGGGTTAGGGCGGTGCTTAAGTCCCGCCTGCGCCCAAGTCGAGGGGTTTTGATCGTCTGCGCGGCCCTTCGCGCGCGCCTGTGTCGGCGCGGCGGGGTCGTCATCGGTCCGAACGCCGCTTGGGGCGCGATCCTCGCCGCCCCTCACGGGATTTCAGAGCCGCTCCTTAATGACGCTCGACCTTTACCGGATCTGACATGCTCGGCTTCGCCAAGAAACTCTTCGGCTCTTCCAACGACCGCAAGGTCAAGGCTTTCCAGGACCACGCCCAGCGCATCAATGCGCTCGAGCCCAAGTTCGCCGCCCTGTCGGACGACGAGCTGCGGATGATGACTGACGCTTTCCGCGACCGTCTGAGCAATGGCGAAAGCCTGGACAAGATCCTGCCCGAAGCCTTCGCCGTCGTGCGCGAGGCGTCCAAGCGGGTGCTGGGCCAGCGTCAATATGACGTCCAGCTGGCGGGCGGCATGATCCTGCATGAGGGCGGCATCGCCGAAATGCGGACCGGCGAAGGCAAGACCCTGGTCGCCGTGGCGCCGGTCTATCTGAACGCCCTGGAAGGCAAGGGCGTCCACGTCATCACCGTCAACGACTATCTGGCCCGCCGCGACGCCGAGACCATGGGCCGGGTCTATCGCTTCCTGGGTCTTGAGGTCGGGGTCATCGTCAACGGCCTGTCCCAGGGCCAGCGCCAGGCCGCCTACGCGGCCGACGTGACCTACGGCACCAACAACGAGTTCGGCTTCGACTATCTGCGCGACAACCTGGTCTATGACCGACGCGAGATGGTGCAGCGCCCCCACAACTTCGCCATCGTCGACGAGGTCGACTCCATTCTGATCGACGAGGCGCGCACGCCCTTGATCATCTCGGGCCCCACCGAGGACCGGTCGGACCTGTACAAGGTGCTGGACGCCCTGATCAAAGATCTGATCAAGGACAAGGACACCTATGAACTGGACGAGAAGCAGAAACAGGTTCTGCTGACCGAGCTGGGCTCCGAGCGTCTGGAAGAGGCCCTGGAGAAGGGCGGCCATTTCGCCCCCGACACCACCGGTCTTTATGACGCCGCCAACATCAGCCTGGTCCACCACTCCAACCAGGCCCTGCGCGCCAACACCCTGTATCAGCGCGACAAGGACTATATCATCAAGGGCGGCGAGATCATTCTGATCGACGAGTTCACCGGTCGGATGATGACCGGCCGGCGCCTGTCCGAAGGCCTGCACCAGGCCATCGAGGCCAAGGAGGACGTCAAGATCCAGCCCGAGAACCAGACCCTGGCCTCGGTGACGATCCAGAACTACTTCCGCCTGTATCAGAAGCTGTCCGGCATGACCGGCACGGCCGCGACCGAGGCCCAGGAGTTCGGCGACATCTACAAGATGGAGGTGCTGGAGGTGCCGACCAACCGGCCGATCCAGCGCAAGGACTATGACGACGAAGTCTATCGGACCCATGCGGAAAAGAGCCAGGCCATCGCCCGGCAGATCGCCGAATGCCACCTGGCCGGCCAGCCCATCCTGGTCGGCACGGTCTCGATCGAGCGCTCCGAACAGCTGTCCGAGCTGCTGCGCACCTATGAGTACAAGGTCGAGGTCTCGCGCAAGCTAAAGCCCCAGTACGAGGGCAAGGCCAAGGAGGCCGAGAAGATCGGCGACGCCGCCTATGACATCACCTATGAGACCAAGCTGCGCGGCATTCCGCACTCGGTCCTGAACGCGCGCCAGCATGAGCAGGAGGCCTATATCGTCGCCGACGCCGGTCTGCCGGGCGCGGTGACCATCGCCACCAACATGGCCGGCCGCGGCACCGACATCCAGCTCGGGGGCAACCTCGAGATGAAGATGCAGAAATGGCTGCTGGAACAGCGGAACATGGCCGTCGAGGTCACGCCCGAGATGCACGCGGCCAAGGAGGCCGAGTTCAAGGCCGAGATCGCCGTCAACCGCGAGAAGGCCCTGGCCGCCGGCGGTCTGTTCGTCCTGGGCACCGAACGCCATGAGAGCCGCCGGATCGACAACCAGCTGCGCGGCCGCACCGGCCGCCAGGGCGACCCCGGCGTGTCGAAATTCTATCTGTCCTGCGAGGACGACCTGCTGCGCATCTTCGCCGGCGATCGTCTGGACTCGATCATGAAGACCTTCGGGGTCGCGGAAGGCGAGGCCATCACCCACCCCTGGCTGAACCGCGCCATCGAGACCGCCCAGAAGCGGGTCGAGACCCGCAACTATGACATCCGCAAGAACCTGCTGAAGTACGACGACGTCGTGAACGACCAGCGCAAGGCCGTGTTCGAACAGCGCCAGGAGTTCATGGATTCCGAGGATCTGTCGGAACTGGTCGGCGACTTCCGCCGCGACGTGGTGTCCGACCTGGTCGAACGCTACATGCCGCCCAAGGCCTATGCCGAACAGTGGGACATCGACGGCCTGGATGAAAAGGTCCGCTCGACCTTGGGGCTGGAGCTGCCGCTCCACGACTGGGCGGCCGAGGAAGGCGTCTCCAACGAGGAGATCGAGGAGCGGCTGCTGGCCGCCGCCGACGCCCGCGCGGCCGAACGTCTGGAGCTGATCGGCGCCGAACAGACGCGCGGCCTGGAAAAGCAATTCATGCTGCAAATGATCGACATGCAGTGGCGCGAACACCTGGTCCATCTGGACCATCTGCGCGGCGTGATCGGCCTGCGCGGCTACGGCCAGCGCGATCCGTTGCAGGAGTATAAGACCGAGGCCTTCAACCTGTTCGAAGGTCTGCTCTACGACCTGCGCCACAACGTCACCCGCTGGCTGATGACGGTGGAGTTCCGCTTCCAGGCGCCGCCTGAACTGCCTGAGTTCCAGGAAATCCACCTGAACCCCGGCACCGGCGAAAATGAGATGGCCGATCCGGCCGCTCAGAACCCCGAAGGCCAGCTGATCGGCGACGACCGGTCGAAACTGCCGGTCGAGGCGCTTCCGCCGGGCTGGGAGATGACCGGCCGCAATGCGCCCTGCCCCTGCGGCTCGGGCCGCAAGTTCAAACACTGCCACGGCGCCCTGATCTGAGCCTTTCGGCGCGGTAAGGACGAAAAAGAAGGCCCGGAGCAAATGCTCCGGGCCTTTGTCGTTTGCGACTGACGAGGCTCTTACTGGGCGGCGCCGCTCGCCGAGCGAACCTCGACCGGCAGGCCCAGGGCGTCGAGCTGGGGCTTGACCACCGAGGCGTCGCCGACGACCACCCAGACGAAGCGGGACGGGTCGAGCGCGGCCTGGGCCGCGGCGTCCAGTTCGGCCGTCGTCAGGGCGTTGGTGCGAGCGGCCACCGTTTCCGGATAGTCGTCCGGACGGCCCAGCATGTCGTTGACCCGCATGGCGTTCAGAACCGCCAAGGAGGTTTCATAGCTGCCGGCCAGACGGCGGGTATTGCCGTTGACGGTCCGCTCCAGCTCAGCCGGCGTCACGCCCTTGCCGTCCTTCAGGAAGTCGTTGAACTGGGCGTTCAGGGCGGTGATGGCCGGCCCGGTCTGGTCGGCCTGGACCGGGGCGGTGATCAGATAGGGCACGCGGCCGACGAAGCCGGCGGTCGAGGCGTTGACGCCGTAAGACCACCCCTTGGTCTCGCGCAGGTCCGAGTTGATGCGCGACAGGAAGTCGTTGCCCAGCACATTGTTGGCGGCGTTGAAGACCAGCAGGTCGTCCGAGCCCTTGGCCGACAAGACCGTCCCGCCCATGATGTAGGACTGAGGCGACTGCGGCCGGTCGATCAGCACGATCTTCGACGGGGTCGCGGGGATCGGCGCGGAATAATCCTTCACGCCCTTGGGGGTGGCCGAGGGGACCCAATGGCCGAACTGGGCGTCGAGCAGAGGCTTGATCTCCGCCAGAGGCTTGTCCGAGACCACGAAGATCTTGGCGTTGTCGGGACGGATCCACTCGGCGTAGTCCGCGCGGATGTCGGCCTCGGTGATCGCCTTGACGCTGGCCTCGTCGCCGTTGCCGCTGAACGGGCGGCCATAGGGGTTGGCCGAGCCGTAGATCAGTTCGGGCAGGGCGCGGTTGGCCAGGGCGGCCGGCTGGGTGCGCTCAGCGGCGATGCGGGCCAGGCGGGTGGCGCGCAGACGCTCCAGCTCCGAGGCGGCGAAGGCGGGGGTCTTGACCACCTCGGCCAGCAGGGCGACCGAGGGCTCGAGGTTCGGGGTCACGGCCGACAACTGGACCACCGATCGGTCCATCGAGGCGCCGGTCGAGATGGCGGCGCCGAGGGTTTCCTGCGCCTCGGCCAGCTGGGTGGCGTTCATGCTGCGGGTGCCCTCGTCCATCAGGTCCAGCATCAGGGTCTGCAGCCCCAGCTTGGACGCCTCGTCGGCGGCGATGCCCGCGTCGAACTCGATGGCGATCTTGGTCGCAGGCACGGCGTCGCGCTGGGCGTAGACGACCTCCACCCCGTTCGACAGGCGCGTGCGCTCCACCGTGGGGAAGTCGACGTTGGCGACGGCGGCGATCTCGGGCTTGGGCATGCGGGCCACGCGCTCGATCGGGGGCGCCGGGGTGCGGTTGGCGCCCGAGGGAGCCTCCGCCGCCTCCTGATAGGCCTCACGCTCGCCCGGCAGGGTGGTCAGGGTATAGGCCGGACGGGTCAGCCATTTCTGCATGGCCGTCTGGACCTGGGCGGGGGTGGCCGCCGCATAGGCCTGGAGCTCCTTCTTGTAGTGCTCCGGATCGCCGGCGTAGAGCTGGCCCTCAGCCAGGGCCACGGCCTTGCCGCCGAAGCCGCCGACCTGTTCCAGACCTTGAACCGTGCGCGAGACGTACTGGGTCTTGACCCGTTCCACCTCGGCCGCCGTCGGGCCGTTGGCGATCAGATCGTTCAGGATCTGGCGGGCGCGGGCCTCGACGGCCGCCGGGTCCTGGCCCGGCTTCACGTCGACGGTGATTTCGAACATGCCGACGCGGTGGAAGGCGCCGTTGTTCGCGCTGACCGAGACGGCGGTCTGCTCCCCGCGCACCAGTTCATTGTCCAGCCGCGAGCTGGCCAGGCCGCCCAGGACCGAGGCGCCGATGCTGAGCGGCACGGTGTCCGCGTCCAACAGGCCGGGCACGGCCCAGCTGATCTGAATTCGGGCGTTGGAGACGCGGTCGTGGGTGGTTTCGCTGACCGGCGCCGGCAGGGTCGGTACGGAGGCCTGGGCCGGGGTGTTGACCGGGCCGCGCGGAATCGGGCCGAAATACTTCTCGGTCAGCTCCCGCGCCTTGGCCGGGGTGATGTCGCCGGCCAGGACCAGGACGGCGTTGTTCGGACCATAGTTGGAGCGGAACCAGTCCCGCACCGTCTCCATCGAGGCCGCGTCCAGGTCGGCCATCGAGCCGATGGTCGAGTGGCGATAAGGGTGGCCCTCCGGGAACAGGGCCTCAAGCTGCTTGTATTCGTTCAGGCCGTAGGGCTGGTTGTCGCCTTGGCGCTTCTCGTTCTGGACCACGCCGCGCTGGAGATCGAGCGTCTCCTGGCTGATGGCGCCGAGCATATAGCCCATCCGGTCGCTTTCCATGAACAGGGCCTGTTCCAGCGCCGGGGTCGGAACCGTCTCGAAATAGTTGGTGCGGTCGAACCAGGTGGTGCCGTTCATGTCCGTCGCGCCCATGTTGCGCATCGGGGTGAAATAGCTGCCCGGCGCATTCTCCGAGCCGCCGAACATCAGGTGTTCGAACAGGTGGGCGAAGCCCGTCTTGCCCTCAGGCTCGTCCTTGGAGCCGACGTTGTACCAGACCGATACGGCCACAACCGGGGCCTTGTGGTCTTCATGGACCAGAACGGTCAGGCCGTTGTCCAGGGTGAAGCGGGTGTAGGGAATGTCCACCTCGGCGACCAGTTCGGACACCGGTGCGGCCCGCAGGGCGGGCGCGGCGGCCTGGGCCGAGGCTACGGGGGCCGACGCGGCGGCGTTTGAGGCCCAGACCGGGGTGGAGACCGCCAGAAGGGCGGCGGCGGCGACGAGGGAAGAGGCGCGACGCATGGGTTCGACATCCTTGGTGACAGATGAACGACGACCATAACGACGGTCGATCCACTGGCAACGCGACCGACTGAACATGAACAAAGCTTCATCTTTCCGTGGGGCCGCCCCGGAAAAGGTTGCATCGCCGGACCCCCGGTCTTATGCGCGCGTCAATTCTCCCCATCGCGCCGTCGAATTTACCGAAAGAGCCGCCATGTCCGCCCCCGCCGACAAGCCCGTGAAGAAAGTCGTCCTCGCCTATTCGGGCGGTCTGGACACCTCGATCATCCTGAAATGGCTGCAGACCGAATATAACGCCGAGGTCGTGACCTTCACCGCCGACCTGGGTCAGGGCGAGGAGCTTGGCCCCGCACGCGAGAAGGCGCTGAAGCTGGGCATCAAGCCCGAGAACATCTTCATCGACGACCTGCGCGAGGAATTCGTGCGCGACTTCGTCTTTCCGATGTTCCGCGCCAATGCGCAATACGAGGGCGACTATCTGCTGGGCACCTCCATCGCTCGCCCGCTGATCTCCAAGCGCCAGATCGAGATCGCCCGTCAGGTCGGCGCCGACGCCGTCTGTCACGGCGCCACCGGCAAGGGCAACGACCAGGTCCGCTTCGAACTGGGCTATTACGCCCTGGAGCCCGACATCCGGGTGATCGCCCCCTGGCGCGAATGGGCGTTCCGCAGCCGCGAGGCCCTGCTGGACTTCGCCGAGAAGAACCAGATCCCGATCGCCAAGGACAAGCGCGGCGAGGCGCCCTTCTCGGTCGACGCCAACCTTCTGCACTCGTCCTCCGAGGGCAAGGTGCTGGAAGACCCGGCGGTCGAGGCCCCCGAGTTCGTCCACCAGCGGACCATTTCGCCCGAGGACGCGCCGGACAAGGCGACCGTCATCGAGATCGGTTTTGAGAAGGGCGACGCCGTCTCGATCAACGGCGAGGCCATGAGCCCGGCCACCCTCCTGACCGCCCTGAACCAGTATGGTCACGACAACGGCATCGGCCGCCTTGACCTGGTCGAGAACCGTTTCGTCGGCATGAAGTCGCGCGGCGTCTACGAGACCCCCGGCGGGACCATCCTGATCGCGGCCCACCGCGGCATCGAAAGCATCACCCTGGACGGCGGCTCCATGCACCTGAAGGACCAGCTGATGCCGAAATACGCCGAGCTGATCTACAACGGCTTCTGGTTCTCGCCCGAGCGTGAGATGCTGCAGGCCGCCATCGACAAGAGCCAGGAGAAGGTCTCCGGCACGGTCAAGGTCAAGCTCTACAAGGGCAATGTCTCGGTCATCGGCCGCGAGAGCCCCAACAGCCTGTACGACCAGGATCTGGTGACCTTCGAGGAAGGCGTCCAGGCCTATGATCACAAGGACGCCGCCGGCTTCATCAAGCTGAACGCGCTTCGCCTGCGCGTTCTAGCCAAGCGCGAGGCGCGCGAGGGCTAAGGCGCGACGTCTGACCGGGCGATTCTGAAGATCGCCCGGCTCCGGTCGTCGGTCACCCAGATCGACCCGTCGGACGCGACTGCTAGAGCCACGGGCGATCCGCGCGGTTGACGGCCCGAGACCGCGTCCCAGCCCGGCGTCAGCACCTTGCCCCTGATACTGGGCGCGCCGGCCGGATAGGACAGGGCGCCGCGCGGATAGATGGCGTAGCGGCCGCCGATGTCGGTCAGGGGACGGCCCTGCGCGTCCGTCTCGGCCGCCACGATCCGCCCGCCCGCGCGGCGGTAGCCGTGCCAGCTCATCAGCAGCCGGCCGCGCAGTTCGGGGAACATCGCTCCTTCGTAATAGATCAGGTCCAGCGGCGCCGCGTGGGGCGGCAGCAGGGCGACCGGGCGGTCACGCTCGCTGCACCGCGCCTGGGCCGCGCTCCAGCCCGGCAGGGGCGTGGCCAGATCGACGCAATAGGGCCAGCCGTAATGGCCGCCCTGACGCAGGACATTGATCTCGTCATACGGATGGTCGGGCGTGGTCAGATCGACCGAGTTCTCCCCCTGGAGGATCGTGCCCGACGGGTGCCGGACCAGGGCGATGGAGTTCCTCAGGCCCGAGGCGAAGACGGTGCTGGCCTCAGCCCAGCGGCCGTTTCCAAGATAGGCGTGACGTCGCACCTGGCCCGTCGCGGCGCTGTCAACACAGGCGCCCGACGCATTGACGCGCGCCCGGCCTCTGGCGTCGATACAGCGGTCGCTGGGTGCGCCGACATTGACCAGCAGGGCGCCGTCGCCGTCGAAGACGAAGCTGGACAGGGGATGGCGGTTCTCATGCAGCCGATTGTCCGGCAGGTCGCCGATCACCGTCCGCACCGTCGCTGCCGGATCGGCCGCATCGGGATCCAGGGTCAGGATGCGGTTCATCTCGGACACATAGATCCGCCCGTCCGGCCCGCGCGCCGCCGTGTGGGGCATGGACAGGCCCCGGACCAGTCGTCGCCAGCGCGGGGCGCCGCCTTGATCGAACGACAGCCGCCAGACGGCGCCGCGGCCCGGCTCCCACCCGCCCAGGTCGGTGACCAGCCAGTCGCCGCCGTCCAAGGGCAGAAGGCCGCGTGGCATGCGGGGCCCCTCGCCGCCAGCGCCCTGCCAGACCAAGCCAAGACAATAGCCCGGCGCCGTCCGCACCGTGGTCGCAGGCCGACCCCCGCAGCCGCCGTCCACCGCATAGACGCGGTCGGCGGCGCGGGCGTCGTCGGGCCGTCCCAGGCTGAGGATCAGCGACAGGGCGACGACCGGAAGCCAGACGGGACAAGGACGGGCCATGCCTCATCTGATACGGCCAAGCCGGCCGCTAGGCCAGCAGGATCCACAGGCCGGTCGCGGCGAAACCGGCGGCGGCGGCGAACCGGATCCATTTCAGCGGCAGCTTCTTCGCCGCCGTCTCGCCCAGCAGGACGGCGGGCCCGTTGACCAGCATCATGCCCAGGGTCGAGCCGGCGACCACCACCGGCAGATTCTCGAATCGGGCGGCCAGCATGGCGGTGGCCACCTGGGTCTTGTCGCCCATCTCGATCAGGAAGAAGGCCGAGGCGGTGGTCCAGAAGATGGCCCAGAAGCCGCGCTGGACCTCGCCCTTCTGCTCGTCCAGCGTGTCGGGGATCAGGGCCCAGGCCGCGAAACCCAGAAAGGCGAGGCCGACGATCCAGCGCATCCACTCGCCCGTGATGAAATGGGCCAGGACGGTGCCGGCCAGGGCGGCGAAGGCGTGGTTCAGCAGGGTGGCCGCCAGAATGCCCAGGATGATGGGCGTGGGCCGTCGCCAGGTCGCCGCCATCACGATGGACAGCAACATGGTCTTGTCCCCGATCTCCGCGATGGAGACCAGGCCGGTCGAAATGAGGAAGGCTTCCAAAGGGAACCTGTATGCGCGGGAGCCTCGGCGGACGGACCTGTGGCGTTCGCAGCCGGGCCCCGCATGGACGTCCCTGCGAAAGCCGCCGGTCTTGCCGTGATCCGGATCTGAAAGACCCTGGACCGTTCCCGCGCCATCCTCTCCGGGAGAGGAAGTATGTTGACGCGGGCCCCGCTGATGGTTGCGGGCGGCTACTCCCCGATGACGCGGCGGGGTTTAGGCCAGGACGCCGGAAATGAAAAGCCGATAACGACTCGCAAGAAGGGGTTCAGATCAGACCCTGCCGCCTGGCCTCGGCCGTGAGGCCGTCGCGGAACTCGGGCGCGGCGAGGGCGATTAGGGCGCGGGCCCGCTCGCTGGTCGATCGGCCCTTCAGGTTGGTCCACCCGTGCTCGGTGACGACGATATGCACGTCGTTGCGGGGCGTGGTGACGGGCCCGTCCAGCCGGGCGACGATGCGCGAGCAGCTCCCCCTGGCCGCCGTCGCATGACAGGCGATGATCGACTTGCCGCCGTCGGAGCCATAGGCGCCGCGCACGAAGTCCAGCTGTCCGCCCGAGGCGGTGAACTGGCGGCCGTTCAGATACTCCGAACAGCAGGCGCCGCTCAGGTCGATCTGGAGCGTGGCGTTGACCGAGACCATCTTGGCGTTGCGGGCGATGACCGCCGGATCGTTGACATAGGAGACGGGCCGGGCCTCCAGCCCCCGGTTCTCGTGCAGGAAGTCATAGGTGTTCTGGTCGCCCATCGAGAAGGCGAAGACCCCGACGCCGGGGTGCAGGGTCTTGCGGGTATGGTTCGCCACCCCGACCTGCATCAGCTCGACCAGGCCCGGTGTCAGCATTTCGGTGTGGACGCCCAGGTCGCGGTGGTTCTTCAGGGCGTCGCAGACGGCGTTGGGCAGGGCGCCGATCCCCATCTGCAATGTCGCGCCGTCCTCGACCAGGTCGGCGATGATCCGGCCGATGGCCAGGTCGGCCGGTTGGGGCTCGGCCCTGGGCACGGCCAAAAGCGGGGCGGCGTGTTCGACGATTCCGGACACCCGGGAAACATGGACGGTGCAGTCGCCGTACACGCGCGGCATATGCGGATTGACCTCGACCACGATGGTGCGGGCCGTCTCCGACACCGGCTTGGCGTAGTCTGTGTTGGTGCCGAAGGAGAAGAAGCCGTCAGCATCCATCGGCGAGACGGTGCAGACTAAGGTATCGACGCCGACCTCGTCGCACAGCAGTCGGGGCGATTGCTGGAAACCGGTCGGGATGAACTGGACCGGGCTGGGTCGCCCCTCCTCAAAGGCGCGCTGCTCCAGCCGGCGTTCGACGGCGCTGTGGAACAGGCTCCAGGGCCGGATGCGGTCCATCAGCTCGTAGCGCAGCACGGTGTCGCCGGCGATGGCGGTGGAGAGGAGATAATAGAGGTTCAGGTCTTCGACCTCGCCGCGCTCTGCCCGTTCGGCCAGGGCCTTCAGCAGGGCCGGGGGCTGGGACACGCCCAGGCCCATGGCGATCCTGGCGCCGGATCGGATCAGGGCGGCGGCTTCGTCCGGCGTCTTCAGCCGCTCGGCATAGAGGGCGGCGTGATCCATGGCGTCTCTCCCGTCCGCGCGCCCCTGTTCGTTGAGGCGTCGTCGGCGCCGACTATGGGGCCTCCTGCGGTTGAGTGGGTTCTAGACTTTGGTCGGATCGCCGGGCGTCTCGTCCGCCGTCGGAGACGGTTCGTCCTGCAAGGGCGCCCGGCGACGCTTCTGCCAACGCGCGACCCCATAGGCGACCAGCCACAGAAGCATGGCCCAGGCCGAGCCCACGGCCCAGCCTGCGAAGACGTCCGTCGCCCAGTGGGCGCCCAGATAGATGCGGGTCAGGCCGACCAGCAGGGCCATGACCATGCCCACGCCCAGGACGAAAATCTTGAACCGCCTGCGTGGAAAGGCGCGGGTCAGCATGACGGCCACGCTCAGATAGAAGACCGTCGCGAGCAGGGCGTGACCGGAGGGGAAGCTGGCGTTGATCGTCTCGACCGCCTGAAGCGCCTGGGGCGGACGCTCGCGTTCGAACACCGCCTTCAGCCCCTCGCTCAGCATGACGCCGCCCGTCAGCCCCAGGACCAGCAGCAGGGACGACAGCCATTTCCTCTGGCTCAGCAGAAAGAGGACGACGATCAGGGCGAACAGGCCCAGCACCGATATGCCGCCCAGCGATGTGAGGTCCGCCGCCGCCTCCTTCAGCCACCACGGCCCCCAGGGGCGGCCGGGATCGTCGGCATAGGGCCGCATCAGGCCCAGCACCTGGCGATCAAAGCTCTGACCGTCGGCCTCGGTCATGTCGTCAGCGATTTCGACGAACGCCGTCACGCCCAAGGCGGCGACGAACAGGGCCGTCAGAGCGGCCGTCTCGGCGCGCGCGACCGTTAGCAGGCGTATCAAAAAGGGACGGAAGTCGGAAACGGCCATGGGGCGTCGAAACGGCCAAGCTGGGCCGAAGTTCCGATCACGCCTTCGTGATGTCGCGGCCGCGAAGGCCCGTGAGGGGTTTGCTGGCTTGCGCGCTGAACTTTCCCCAGGCGAGGCCGACTTGTCCGACCGATTCGCCGACAAAGCGAGCGTCAAGACGTTGACGGCTTATTAGGCATGTGCGCCCTATATGTGGGCTCGGGGAGCGTTGCAGCCACTAGATGATGTGGTCACGGCGCAGGTGGCTCTAGGCAGTTTATTGTTCAGGACGCAGATGACTATGGCTGGCGGCGAGGCTTTGAAGACAGCGGAATTCCAAGGTGTTGCGACGAACGCGGCGCCTGAGAAGCCGCATCTGACCGTCGTGAAATCGGTCCAGGTAGATCGTTCGCGCGACGCCCTTCTGACCGATTTCGGCAAGAAGACGCTGGAAGACCGCTACCTGCTGCCGGGTGAGAGCTATCAGGACATGTTCGCCCGCGTCTCGACCGCCTTCTCGGACGACGCCGATCACGCCCAGCGCCTGTACGACTATATGAGCCGCCTGTGGTTCATGCCGGCCACACCGGTCCTGTCGAACGGCGGCGCCGATCGCGGCCTGCCGATCTCCTGCTTCCTGAACGCGGTCGGCGACAGCCTGGACGGCATCCAGAACGTCTGGAACGAGAACGTCGCCCTGGCCTCGAACGGCGGCGGCATCGGCACCTACTGGGGCGGCGTCCGCTCCATCGGCGAGAAGGTCAAGGGCGCGGGCAAGACCTCGGGCATCATCCCCTTCATCCGCGTGATGGACTCGCTGACGTTGGCGATCAGCCAGGGGTCGCTGCGTCGCGGCTCGGCCGCCGTCTATCTGGACATCCACCACCCGGAGATCGAGGAGTTCCTCGAGATCCGCAAACCCTCGGGCGACTTCAACCGTCGCTCGTTGAACCTGCACCACGGCGTCAACGTCACTGACGAGTTCATGGAGGCGGTGAAGACCGGCTCCACCTTCGGCCTGCGCTCGCCCAAGACCGGCGAGGTGCTGAAGACCGTCGACGCCCGCTCGCTGTGGACCAAGCTGCTCGACATCCGGATGCAGACGGGCGAGCCCTATATGATCTTCTCCGACACGGTGAACCGCCAGATGGCGCCGCACCAGCGGGATCTGGGCCTGAAGGTCAAACAGTCGAACCTGTGCGCCGAGATCATGCTGCACACCGGCCGCGACCACCTGGGCGTGGACCGGACCGCCGTCTGCTGCCTGTCGTCGGTCAACGCCGAGACCTTCCTGGAATGGCGCGAGGAGCCCCGCTTCGTCGAGGACCTGATGCGCTTCCTGGACAATGTTCTGGAAGACTTCATCCGCCGCGCCCCGCCCGCCATGGCCGCCGCCGTCTATTCGGCCAAGCGCGAGCGTTCGGTGGGCCTGGGCCTGATGGGCTTCCACTCCTTCCTGCAGTCACAGGGCGTGGCCTTCGAGAGCGCCATGGCCAAGTCGTGGAACATGCGCCTGTTCAAGCACCTGCGTCGCGAGGCCGACAAGGCCAGCCGCATCCTGGCCGAGGAGAAGGGCCCCTGCCTGGACGCCGAGGAGCGCGGCGTGATGGAGCGGTTCAGCCACAAGCTGGCCATCGCCCCGACCGCCTCGATCTCGATCATCTGCGGCGGGACGTCGGCCGGCATCGAGCCGATCCCGGCCAACATCTACACCCACAAGACCCTGTCCGGCTCCTTCGCCGTCAAGAACCCCTATCTGGAGCGTCTGCTGGACGAGAAGGGGATCAACACCGAGGCGGTCTGGAGCTCCATCCTCCAGCACGAGGGCTCGGTCCAGCATCTGGACGCCCTCAGCGAGGACGAGAAGGGGATCTTCAAGACCGCCTTCGAACTGGACCAGCGCTGGGTGGTGGAACTGGCCGCCGACCGCGCCCCGGAAATCTGCCAGGCCCAGTCGCTGAACCTCTTCATCCCCGGCGACGTCAACAAGTGGGACCTGCACATGCTGCACTGGTCCGCCTGGGAACGCGGCGTGAAGTCCCTGTACTATCTGCGCTCCAAGTCGGTTCAGCGCGCCGCCTTCGCCGGCGCCGAGGACAAGGCCGAGGCCGAGATCGACCCGAACCAGCCAGACCTCTTCTCCATGCCCAAGACCGACTACGACGAGTGTCTGGCCTGCCAATAGGCCTCCTGCGCCGCAGCAACTGGCGTGAAAGGGCTCCGTGGTCACGGAGCCCTTTTTTCGTGTTCGGAACCCGCCACAAGGCGCGGCGTTGAAAAACGACCAAAGAATGTCGTGAAAATGTCTGTTGGACTCCCGCCCTGCATGGTGCAAGCTGGAGAACAGCGGACGGTGGGGAGACCGAATGCGTGTAGCGGCCTGGTTGTTTGGAGTGGCAAGCGTGCTGGCGTCCGCCGGCGCGGTCGATGCTCGCGCCCAGGCCTGGGTCCCCGACGCCTTTGACGCCGCACCCGAAACCGGATCGAACGTCACGGCTCGGTTGAACGAACAGCAGAGTTTTCGGGTCTCTCCCGACGCGCCCTTCGGCCCTGAGATCGAGATGAAGACGCCCCTGGCGATCTCGGGCGAGGCTCAAGGGATCGCCGCCAGCACCCGCCGCGACATCTGGATCGACCGCCAAGGCTTCACCGATCGGCTCAGCCTAGAGACCGCGGGCCGCCTGACACGCGCCGACGGCTCCCCTCTGCCGGTCACCCTCCAGGACCGGGCCGTTCTGGAGCCCGAAGCCTATGATCTGCGCTATGTGCGCGGCTTCCGCAGCGCGGTCGGCCGCACGGCCTCTGGCCTGGAGGTCAGTCTGACGCCCCATGCCGGTGTCGGCCTGGGCAGCGAGGGCGGATCGGCCGAAGCCGGCGCCACTTTGAAGATCGGCGAGGGGCTGGACCGCCTGGCGCCCGACGGCGACGCCCGGTTCGGCCAGCGTCCGCGCTGGTACCTCTATGCCGCCGGCTCGGGCCGCGCCGTCGGCTATAATTTCGCCCGCACCCGCGACGGCGACTACGCCCGGTCCGGCTATACCCAGGACCGCGGGGCCTTCCTGGGCGACGCTTCCGTAGGCGTGGCCTATCGCCGTGGCGCCATCCAGACCTCGGTCGGGCTGGTCTATCGCGAAATCGACGCCGGCAAGGGGCTGCGCGGCATGAACGGGCTGGACACCGACGTGGATGAGGGGCTGATCGCCTTCCAGCTCTCGATCAAGCCCCGCCGCTGACCGCGTCCGGCTCCGGGCCTCAAGGCGCTTCCGACACCGCGACCCCCTCCCGCCGAGGATCGGCCCCGCCGTCCCAGCGGCCGTCGCGCCACATCGCCCCATGCAGGCCCGATGTCTCCGTGGCGTTGGGCCTCAACCCCATGCCGGCTGCACCCAGGGCTTGGGCGATGTCCGGCGCGATCTGCGCCGTATCGGCGCCGACCGAACCGCCCCGCACCACCAGGTTCGGCAGGGCGATCGCCTCCTGCACCGGCAGGTTCCAGTCGATCATCCCGACTAGGGCCTTGGCCACATAGGCCAGGATGCTGGACCCGCCGGGCGACCCGATCGCCCCGACCAGACGCCCCTGTCGATCCAGGATCAGAACGGGGGTCATGGACGAGCGCGGCCGCTTGCCCGCCGCTACGGCGTTGGCCGCCGGATGGCCGTCTTCGGACGGGGTGAAGGAAAAGTCGGTCAGCTGATTGTTCAGGAAGAAGCCCTCGACCACCCGCCCGTCGCCGAAGATGCTTTCGACCGTAGTGGTCATGCTGACCGCATTCCCGTCCGCATCGACGATGACCATGTGCGAGGTTCCGCCTGGCTCGGCCGTGGCGTCCGCGCTGCGCGGTGCAGAGCCGGGCGGCGCGCCCGCCGGAACCGGCCCGTCGATTTCCGGGACCAGGGCCGCGCGCTGGGCCACATAGGCCGGGTCCAGCAGCCCGGCGACCGGCACCCCGACGAAATCGGCGTCGCCCACATAGCGGTCGCGGTCCGCATACATCAGTCGTTGCAGACGCCCGAAGGCCACCCAGGATTCGGGGCTGTCGGCGCCCTTCTGGATGTCGGGCGTGTGTTCCGCCATGGCCAGAAACTGCAACAGGGCCACCCCGCTGGACGGCGGGGGCGGAACGCAGATCACATAGATTCGATAGGGCCGACACAGGGCGTCCCGGCGCAGCGGACGGTAGGCGGCGATGTCCGCCTCGGTCAGGCCGCCCGGCCGCGGACCCTCGGCGACGGTGCGGGCGATCTCCCGGCCGATGCGCCCTCCGTAGAAGACGCCGGGCCCCTCGGTCGCCAGAGCCTGAACCGTCCGGGCGTAGGCCGGATTGCGCATCACGTCCCCGGTCCGGTAGCGGCGGCCGTCTGGGCCGGTGAACAGGGCGGTCGCCCAACGGGTCTTGGCCTGGGGCGATGACCCATTGATCATGCCCGCCAGGCGCGGACTGACCACAAAACCGTCGCGCGCCAGCCGTTCGGCGTCATCGAACAGATCGCGCCAGGCCAGCCGTCCCTGATCCTGATGGGCCATGGCCAGCATGGCCACCGCCCCCGGCGCTCCGGCCGATCGGCCCGACAGTATGGCGTCGATGAAGGGCAGGGGCTCGCCGTCCTCATAGAACAGTTCGGGCGTGGCCGAGGCGGGGGCCGTCTCGCGCCCGTCATAGGCGGTGATCCGGCCGGTCTTGGCCTCATAGCTCATCAGAAAGGCCCCGCCCCCCAGGCCCGACGATTGGGGTTCCACCAGCCCCAGCACCGCCTGGACGGCGACCGCCGCATCCACGGCCGAGCCGCCCCGGCGCAGCACCTTCATCCCGGCCTCGACCGCCAGCGGATTGGCGGCGGCGACGAACGGCCCCCGGGCGATCGATGGGGCCCCGGCCGGGTCCGACCGCGCCTCCAGCGAAGGCGCCGCGGCCGGGGTCTGGCATCCGGCCAGAAGCGTCGGGACGGAAACCGCCGCGACCAACAGGGACACGAGACGACGACGCAAAAACAACATTCAGGCGGTCCGACAGGGGGAGAGGTCCGGGCGACGAGGCCCGCAGGGGACCACGCCGATCAACCCCGCTACAGAAACTGCATTCCCCCGCTTGCGTCCACCCCGTTCAGCGGCTAAAGACCCGCCCTCGCCGCAAGGCAGACGCACCCGTAGCTCAGCTGGATAGAGCACCAGACTACGAATCTGGGGGTCAGGAGTTCGAATCTCTTCGGGTGCGCCATTTTCCTTTTGTTTGGCGCTCTGCGGTTGATCGCCTTCTTGGAGCCTGACGGCGCCAGACGCGCAACGGTCGAGACGGAATTCATCTAACAGCCAAGCCGCGTGGTAGACGACGCAGGCCGTATGCCCCGCCTCGGCATGGCGATGCAGTAGGATTCTGAGAGGCTCGGGGCAGCGCCAAGCGCCCAGCGACGTCTAGATTTCAGCTGAGACTCAGCCTTGGGCGGCGCGCAGACCGTTGGCGGAGGCTTGCTGGAGGGCGGGGCGTTTTTGGCCGCCGGAGGCGATGATGCGGTCGATCCGAGCTTTTTCGGCGCGGAAGGCGGCCAGGTCGGCGCCGGACAGTTCGGTGCCCTCCTGGGTTTTGACGCCGGCCGGATTGATCCGTTGTCCGTTGCGCCAAATTTCATAGTGAAGGTGCGGACCGGTGGAGGCGCCGGTCGAGCCGACATAGGCGACGATCTGGCCCTGGCTGACCCGCTGGCCGGCGCGGATGCCGGCGCCGTAGCGGGACAGGTGGCCGTAGCCGCTTTCCAGACCGTTGTTATGGCGAATGCGCAGCCAGTTGCCGTAGCCGCCCCAGCGGCGCGCCTCGACCACCACGCCGTCGGCGGGGGCGACGACCGGCGTCCCGGTGCCGGCGGCGAAGTCGATGCCCTGGTGCATCTTGCGATAGCCGGAAATCGGATGGGTCCGGAAGCCGAAGCCCGACGACACGCGCCGGAAGTTCTGCAGCGGGGTGCGCATCATGGCCGACCGCAGGTTCTTGCCCGAGGCGTCGAAGAACTGCGCCTCTTTGGCGCCGGCCGGCTTGAAGCGATAGAAGGTCACGCCGCGCAGTTCTGCATAGACCAGATCGCCCACGGCGACGGTGCGGCCGGCCTCGGTCACATCCCGGTCGAAGACCATGGTGAACTCGTCAGAGGCGCGGATGTCGCGCTGCATGTCGAACTTGGTGGCGAACAGACGGCTGGCGGCGCGGACGATGGAGGCGGTGGCGCCGAGTTCGCGGGCGCTGGCGGACAGGGAGCGTTCGACGTCCCCCTTCAGCACCACGGTCTCGTGGGTGACTTTTTCCTCGAGTGAGCGCAGGCGCAGGGCGCCGTCGAAGCTGCGCGACACCGTCAGCTGGCTGGCCGGGCCGGTTCGCATGGTCAGGCCGATCAGGCGGGCGTCGCCTCGGCCGTCGCGCGGCTTGGCGATGGCGGTCTCGAAACGAAGGCCGGCGCGCAGGTCGGACAGGTCGAAGGCGTTGGCGACGGTGGCGGCGACGGCGCTGGCCTCTTCCGGGGCGACGCCGGTGCGGCGCACGGCCTCTTCAAAGGTTTCGCCGCGACGGATCTGGACGGGAACGGCCTCCGGGGCGGTCATGCCGGCCGGAGCATTGGCGGCGGCGAAGGCCTGAACCTCCATGGCGGCCATCTGGGCCGAGGAGGGGACGGGAACTTCTTCAGCCCTGGCGGGTTGATAGACTCTGCCGGCCAGAAGCGCCACCGAGACCGCGGCGGCGGCGGTCAGAGCGTGCGGGGCGAGGCGCATCGGCTGTCGGCGAGGGTCGAACTGAGCCATCGGTCTCGTCGTGCTGCAACGCCAGAGGCGTCAAACCATAGTCACCAAACTGCGCCGCATTCCTGAAAATGCGAAGGCTAGGCCTATACCTCGCCTGTTCCACTTTGGGAAGGCGGTTGCTTACAAGGCGTTAAGAGACGGCTCAAGCCCGTAAGGGTGCGTAGTCGTCCTGCCCCCGTTCCATAGGTCGCCCTCTTATCGCCCCGCTTGGCTGCAACGGAAGATGAGAACGGACGTTGCGGACGCGCGTCTTCAAGGCGACGCTTGGGGCGTAAATCTTCATCGGGGGCAGCGATGGCGGTCTGGAAAATGGTTCTTTCGCTTTCCGGTCTGGACGTTTGACCGATACGACGACGCCATCCGACCGGTCGCGTCCGCCGTCCCGGCGGAACGATCCGCTGCGTCGGCTCGGCCGCGTCGCCGGCGTTGGGGTGCTGGTCGTCGCCCTCCTGCTGGCGGCGCTTTATCTGAATCGTCGAGCGGCGGCGCGCGAGGTCCTGGTGGGTTGGCTGGACCGGCGCGGGGTCCAGGCGGAGGTCGAGGTCGAGCGGATCGAGCTGGACGGCTTCGTCGGGCGTATCCGCATCGGCGATCCCAAAAATCCGGACGTGACGGTCGAGCGGGTCGAGGTGGACTACGCCGTGGCCTGGCCCTGGTCGAAGACGGGGCTGGGAGTGACGCCCAGCCGCGTTCGACTGGTCAGGCCGGTGATGCGCGCCAGTTGGAAGGACGGGAAGCTGGCGTTCGGATCGCTGGACCCGGTGATCAAATCCTTCACGGGCGGCCCGCCGCGTCCGGATGCGCGCGCGCCCCTGGTCATCGTCGAAGACGGCCGGGCGCTGTTGGAGACGGACTACGGCGCCGTGCGGATTCTGGGCGATGCGCGGGTGGACGACGGCAAGCTGATGCGGCTGAAGGCGGCGGTTCCGGCGACCGTGCTTCAAAGCGGCGAGGTTCAGGCCCAGGGGTTCGCCGCTGCGATCGATCTGACGACGACCGGCGACCGGGTGAAATTGAAATTGCGTGGTGAGGCCGAGCGTTTCGTCGGCGCCGGCCTGAGCGGGCGTCGGGCCCTGCTGAGCCTGGACGGAGACCTGCCTTATCCGGATTTGAAGACGCGACGCGGCGATGGCCGCGCGCGCCTCCATGCGCGTTTGACGGGCGAGGTTCTCGGCCTGGGGGCGACCCAGGCGCGTGATGCAGAGATCCAGGCCCGGTTCGACGGTCGAACCGCCGGATGGATCGAAGACTTCCAGCTGGACGGCGAGACCGGCCTGGCCTTGGCGGCGGCGGCCGTGGACGGCCCGGGGCTGAAGGCGACGCAGGCGCGGGTCCGGGCGGAGGGCGGACGCCTTGAGGTCAAGCGCGCAGACGCCCTGGGCTGGGGGCTGGAGACGCCGCTGGTCCTGACCGCCGAGGCCGGCGCGGCGGGCGGGGTCGAGGCGCGCGGTCTTTCGATCCGTTCCGGAGCCTTGACGTTGGGCGGGCGCGACGCGGCTTTCGAGGCGACCGGGCCGGTCAAGGCCGGCTTCGACCGTATCGGCTGGGGCGACCTGACGTTAAGGCGTGGGACCGCCGATCTGAGCCTGGACGTCGTCAAGGACGAGGCGGTCCGCATCGTCGCCCAGGGCGCAATCCGGTCGGCGGACGGCGCCTGGCCCCTGTTCGGGCCGGTCGGGCCCGACGACATCGCCGAACTGGCCGAGATGAAGCGGGCGTTGGGCGGTTTCGCCCTGAACGCCCCGGCGGTTCGCCTGGTCACAGGGTCGGCCGGGACGGAGGCCAGCGTCCTGCGACCGGTCACGGCCAAGCCCGCCAACGGCGGCGTGTTGACCCTGTCGCAGCCGGCGGGCCAGACCGCCTACGCCGCCGAGCCGGGACGGCTGGGCGGCGGCGCGCTGAGGTTGACGGCGACGCGGGGACGGGGACTGCCGGAAATGGCGGTGGACGTACCGCAGTGGCGGCTGACCGACGCCGGCTTCGAGGCTCAACTGGACGGCCGTGCGCGACTGGATTTCGACGTGGCGCGCGGGATCGACGCCCGAACGCGGGGGCTTCTGGCCCTTGCGGACGGACGGATCACCTACACCACCCCCGAATGTGTGGATCTGACGGTCGAACGGCTGGAGCTGGACGAGAACGACGTCCATGAAGTCGCCGGCGCCCTCTGTCCCACGGACGCGCCCTTGCTCAGCGCCAAGGAGGGGGTCTGGCGCGTCGTCGGCGGCTTTGATCGCCTTTCGGCCCAGGCGCCCTTCCTGGGCATGCGGTTCGAAGGGGCCGCCGGTCGGGTGACGGTGGACGGCGCATCCTCCGGCGTGGGGCTGACGGCGACGGTGACCCAGGCGCGGGCGGTGGACGCCCTGACCCCGAAGCGGTTCGAACCGCTCGCCGCCGTCGGACAGGTGCGGCTGGCGGACGAGGTGTGGCGCGGCGGTTTCGACCTGGAAGGGACCGGCAAGGCGGCAGGGGCCGCCTTGGGGCGGTTGACCTTGACCCACGACGGCCGCAGCGGCGCCGGCGGCCTCCAGATTTCGGTTCCCCAGGTGACCTTCGTCGAGGGCGGCCTGCAACCAGCCATGCTGACGCCCCTGGTTGCAGACCTGGTGCAGTCGCCCGTGACCGGTTCGGTCGCCTTCGAGGGCCGGTTCGACTGGACCAAGACCGCCGAACCCACGTCGAGCGGGCGTCTGAGCGTGCCGGGGCTGGACTTCGTCAGCCCGGCCGGGGCGGTCAAGGGCGTCAAGGGCGACATCGTCTTCACCAGCCTGACGCCGCTGATCACCGCGCCGGATCAGAAGCTGACGGTGGACAGTCTGGCCGTGGGGACGGAGGCGACGGATCTGGACCTGACCTTCGCCGTCGACGCAGCCGGGATCAAGATCTCCGCAGGCTCGGTTCAAGCCGGCGGCGGCGTCGTCTCGGTGGAGCCGTTCGTCGTGCCGCTGGACGCCGCCCAGCCCTATGACGGGGTGGTGGTGCTGGACCGGGTCCAACTGGGCGATGTGGTGGCCGACACCGGTTTCGACGACAAGGTGGTGCTGGACGCGGTGGTTTCGGGCCGTCTGCCCTTCACCATGGACCCCAAGACAGGACTGACGATCCGCAACGGGAGCCTGGCGGCGGTTCAGCCCGGGCGGCTGTCGATCAAGCGCGAGGTTCTGACCGATGTGGACGCCGGCGGAGGCGGGGCGGAGGTGCCGCCGAACATGGTCGAGGATCTGGCCTATCAGGCGATGGAGAACCTGGCCTTCGACGTGCTTAGCGCCGATGTGAACAGTCTGGACGGCGGGCGGCTGTCGGTCCTGTTCCGTATTCGCGGCCGGCACGCGCCGCCCCAGCGTCAGGAACTGCGTCTGACCCTGGCGGAGTTGATCAGTCGTGAATTTCTCAAGCGGGAACTGCCCCTGCCGTCCGGCACCCAGATCGACCTGACGCTGGACACGACCCTGAACGCCAATCAGCTGTTCTCGGATCTGCTGGCGGTGAATCGCGCCCGCCAAGGGCAGCAGGAGGAGACGGCGCCGTGAGCCCGGCCATTCAGAGACCGTTCACGCGCAGCCGTGCTATTGCATCATCAAACCTGATCGAGCCGGAGTCTAAGCCATGATCACCAAGCGCCAGTTGGCCGGACTGGGCCTCGGAGCCGCCGCCCTCGCGGCCTGCGCCCCGACGGTCCGTCTGGAGGTTGCGCCCATCCAGATCTACGCCAAATTGGACGCAGACGTGCGTGTCCGGCTGGATCAAGAGTTGCAGCAGCTGCTGCAACAGAACCCCAACCTCTTCTGATCGCCTCGCTTTTTCCTGAAAGGACAGGCTGACATGAGCTTTCGCAGATTTATCGCCGTCGGCGCCGTCGCCGCCGCCGTCTCCATGGCCGGCGCCGCCCTGGCTCAGACCAGCGCCCAAAAGGCCATGATCGATCAGGCCAAGGCCGCCGGGGTCGTGGGCGAACAGGCGGACGGCTATCTGGGCTTCCGCACCTCAAGCGCCGACGCCGATCTGCGCGCGGCCGTCGAAGCGACCAACGCCGGCCGCCGCGCCGCCTACGCCCGCAGCGCCGCCGAGGCGGGCGCCACCCCCGACGTGGCCGGGGCCCGGATGTTCCAGAGCCAGCTTCTGCCCCGGATTCCGGCCGGCCAATGGTATCGAAACGCCCAGGGCCAGTGGGTCCAGCGCTGAGGTCTTGGGCGGCCTGACGCCTCAGGCCGCCGCTCGGCGCGCTGAAAGCGCCGGTTTGAGCAGGCCTTCCGCCAGGGCGCGCACCACCGGCACGGCGACGGCGTCGCCCATCAGCTTCAGGGCCGCGCTCTGGCTGGGCGGCAACAGATAGTCGTCCGACACGCCCATCAGGCGCGCCGCTTCGCGGCCGGTCAGCCGCCGCACCCGGGCGCGTCCCCCGTCGCAGACGACGACATATTGGCGCGACGAACCGCCGGCCGGCGTTCTGAGGCAGCCCGCCAGGCCGTCGAACCGGATTTCGAGCCGTTGGACCTTGCGGCCGTTTTCTCGGCGAACCCGGCGATAGGCGGCGCCGACCGTGCGCCGGCCCGAGGCGATCGCCGCCTCCAGACGGGCGCGGTGCAGCGGAGCGGCCAGGGCCAGGATCGCCTCGCCGTCGTCCAGCCAGACGGCGGTCTCGTCCGGTTCCAGAAGGGCGTCGAGGTCAAGATTGCGGCGCGACGGAACCGGCAGGCTCCACCAGGTCCAGGCGTCACGCGCCGCCTGCGGCAGACGGGCCTGGGCCGCGATCAGCCGGGATGAGTGGAAAGGGCCGTTCGGCGCGCGCGTCTGCGGCGCCGCAGCAGCAATCTCTTCGGCCATGGCGACGACGAAAAGGCGCGGGCGCGACTGGGGCAGCCAGTAGGCGGCGTCCATTTCCAAGGCCCCGATCCGCCAGCCGCCGGCCGCCATGGCCGTGCAGACGGCGGCGAAGTCCTCTCCCTGCGCTGCGCCCGAGGTCAACAGACCGATCACATTCTCCAGAACGATGATCCCGGGCGCTCGTCCCTCGCGCGACAAGCCCTCGATCAGACGCCAGAAACCCCAGAAGGCGCCGGACCGCCCCGCTGTCAGCCCGCCGCGCCCACCCGCCAGGCTGACGTCCTGGCAGGGGGACGAAGCCCAGGCCAGGTCCGGCGCGCCGGGCAGGTCCGCCGTCGTCAGGTCCCAGACGTCGCCCAGATGAAACGGGATCTGCGGATGATTGGCCGTGAAGGCGGCCGCCTTGGCCCGGTCCATGTCATTGGCGAAGACGATGTCTATTCCCGAGACGCCGCCGGGATTGGCCACGTCCAAGCCGAGGCCGGCCAAACCGCCGCCGGCGAAGAACTCGTATGCGGTCAGGCGAATCGACATTCCCGCACCATAACTCAGCCGCCGCCCTTGACCGAAGGGGATGTCGCCCACACTTGCGGGGCGAATCAAAAGAGGCTGTGCATGCGTCCGATCGCCCCCGCCCTGACGGCGGCCGCCCTGACCCTGAGCCTGACCTTGGTCGGCGGCTGTTATGACCGCAAGGATCAGACGCCGGAGGCCGCGCCGCCGCCTGAGCCCGCCCCCGTGCTGGCGGGCGTCGATCTGGGCAAGCCGGTGCGCGCTCTCGGAACCGAACCCTTCTGGAGCGTCGAAATCACGCCGGACGGCCTGACCTACACCCGTGTGGATCAGCCGGCGCAGCATGCGCCGAACCGGGGCGCCACGGTGCAGGGCACGGTCGCCACCTACGCCACCTCTACCGATCTGAACGAAGCGCTAAACGTCGTCCTGATCGCCACCGAATGTTCGGACGGCATGAGCGATCGCACCTATCCCCTGACGGCCAAGGTCGAGATCGGCGACGACACCCTGACCGGCTGCGCCGCCTCGGTGGCGGCGTTGGCAACCAGAGACGAGGCCGGCTGAGTCACAGCTAGGCGCCTATCTTCAGTCGGCCGCTGCCCCGATGATCGCCTGTCTGAGCCAAGACGCCACCGTCTGAACCCTTTCGTCCTCCCAAGCTTCAGGGGTCGCGGCCAAATGGTATGGTTGCCCCTGGAGAATCGGACCGAAGGGATTGACCAGAAGCCCCGCTTCCAACTCGGGTCGCGCCAGCTCAAGGGCCGCGATTGCGGCGCCCCGGCCCGCTGTCGCGGCGGCCAACGCATGGGTGTCGTCAGAGAAGCGAGCGCCCTTTTCCACGGCCAATCCGCTTAGCCCAGCCTCCGTCGCCCATCGCTTCCAATCGGGGTCGTCCCCGGCGCGTCTCCAGTCGATATGAAGCAAGGGGACGCTAAACAGGTCGTCGACGCGGGTCAGGCGGAGACGAGGGCTGCTGACCACGCCGAAACGTTCCGAGACGAGCGGTTCTGACACCAAGCCGGAAAAGGGGCCGGCTCCATAGCGCACCGCCAGATCGGCTCCGCCTCCGTTGAGATCGACCACGGCGTCGCTCGCGTGGAGCCGCAAATCCAAATCGCCGGCCTGGAAATCTGCGAGGGCCGGGATCAGCCGCCGCGCGGTGAAGAGGACGGGCGCGGTCAAGGTCACCGCCTTTCGCCGGTCGTGCTGCCGGATGTCCGCAAGCGTTCGTTCGAAGGCGTCGAAGCCGCCCTGGAGGGTTGGAAGAAGCGTTTCGCCGGCCTTCGTCAAGACCACCCGGCGGACTAGGCGAAGGAAGAGCGGCTGTCCCAGCCACTCTTCCAAAAGGCGGACCTGATGGCTGACAGCGGTCGGCGTCACGCAAAGCTCTTCGGCCGCGCGCCGGAAGCTCAGACGTCGGGCGGCCGCCTCGAACGCGCGCAAAGCCCCCAGGGGCGGCAGTCTTCGCTGTGTCACTACGGATGAATCCATTTCACCCATCCATCGAAAATTTTGCGTTCGTCAACCGTACCTACAGAAAAATAAGCTCGCATGTCTTCCATATCACGTGAGTTCAGCTTGTCATGAGCCCCTCCATCCTAGACCCAATTCGCCTGCTTCACATCGACTCCAGCGCACGGCAGGGAGAGTCCGGGCGCGACAAGCATGGATCGCATACCCGCCGCCTCAGTCGACGTTTCATCCATCGTTGGAGGGAGATGAGGCCGCAGGACATCGTCGATTATCTTGACGTGGGACGGACGCCGCCGACGCCGGTGAGCCAGGCCTGGATCGCCGCCGCCTTCTGTCCGCCTGAACTGCGCACGGAAGCTCAGAAGGTCGTATTGGCGGAGAGCGACGCCTTGACTGACGCCTTGATGAAGGCGGATCTCGTCGTCATCGGCGCGCCCATGTACAATTTCGGATTGCCCGCACCGCTAAAGGCTTGGATCGACAATGTGGTGCGTGTCGGGGTGACCTTCGGTTTCGATCGCGCGCGATCAGACGTTCCCTATTGGCCTATGCTGCCGACAGGCAAGCGTCTGATCATTCTGACGGCGCGTGGTGACTATGGTTATGGACCGGACGGCCGTTTGGCGCACATGAATCTCGTGGAGGCGGGGCTGAAGATTCCCCTTGCCTACATCGGTCTTTACGAAAGCGAAGTCGTCGCCGTTGAATACGACGAGTTTTCCGACGATCGTCTCGCCGCCTCGATCTCGGAAGCCGAGATGTCCGTGGATGCTTTGGTCGATCAGTTGGCCATGGCAGAGTACCCCGCCACTTGAGGCGGCCCGACGCTTCACCACCAGTCGGCTTCGCGCAGGGTGCGGGCGTAGCGGCGGCTGACCGGGACGTTCAGCCCGCCCTCCAAGGTCAGGGTGGCGCGGCCGTCGCCGCGCTCGACGCCGCGCACGGCCGAACGGGCCACCCACCAGCTGCGGTGGGTGCGGGCGCCTTCCAGTCCCTCCAACTCTTCGACCGCGTCGGACAGGCGCATCAGGATCAGGTCCGAGCCGCGATCGGTGTGAAGGCGCAGATAGTGGTCCTCGGCCTGAACGGCGTAGAGGGTCGCGCCCTTCAGCCTGGGGGGCAGGCGATCCAGAAAGCGCGCCGGACGCGTCGGCTGGCTGGGCGGCGCGGCGTGGGTCTGGACCGGCTGGGCGCGTCCCAGGAAGACGTTGACCGTCGTCACCGCCAGGGTGACGATCAGGACCGGGCCGAACAGCTGGGGCAGGGCGGACAGGGGATAAAGGCGCTGGGCGAAGAAGAGACCCGTCGCGGCCCAGATGATCAGGCTCAACGGGCCGGTGATCACCGCCGTCATCAGGCCGATCGTCAACCAGGGCCGGTCGTCCACGTCGATGAAGCGGGTGACCAAGCCGCTGCACAGATGGCCCCAAAGGCCGCCCAGGATCATCATCAGAACCCAATAGGCCAGCCGTTCCAGATAGGGCGCGCCGGCGCTGCCGAAGGCGCCGGTCGAGGCCAGAAAGACTCCGACCAGGACCGCCACGACCAGGCCCCTCAGAAAGGTTCGACGGCGGTCGTCGGCGGGTGACGTCATGAGGGCCTTCTACGTTCGCAGTCCGATCTGAAACCATGATTTCCTCCAGGGCGGAAGGGGGTGGGCGTTCGCGAAACCGAGGTGGGCGTTCACGCAGGGGCGGATGCGGAAGGACCGGACCCAGGGCAGGTGGGCCGCCTTCATCCGGAGTTTTCCCGCCATGTCCCCCCGTCTCGCCCGTCATCTGCCGTCCGCCGCCGGTCTCTTCCTGCTGGGCGTTCCGATCCTCATCTATCTGACCCGAGACAATGGTCACATCGCACGGCTGGGTTTCCGTCCGCACGCGCCGAAGCTGGACCTCTTGGCGGCTCTGTTGCAAACTGTGATGACGGGCGCAGTTCGTCTCATGGCTGTTCGAGCGGTGCCCATTAGGCTGCTTCAAGTTCCATCCGTTTGCCGATGAGTTGAATGGCTTCGGTGAGGGCGCAAGCGC